>Ga0209212_1000071_pt1 | contig 198194 bp, 144 predicted proteins | sample RifGroC2_FD_183996 | JGI IMG/M metagenome (GOLD analysis project Ga0209212, IMG submission 183996) | Groundwater microbial communities from Rifle, Colorado, USA - Groundwater C2 (SPAdes) (version 2) | ecosystem: Environmental > Aquatic > Deep subsurface > Groundwater | place: Rifle, Colorado...
CGTGTGAAAACGCCCAAACCCAGACCGGCGGCGGTAACCCCGCCCCCCGCCGAAACGGAAGACAAACCGATCAATTTTCTATGGTGAGGGGTTTTCCGCTATTCGTAGAGTAATTTCCGCCAGAGGGGGGCGATCCTGGAGAGTTCGAAGTCCGCCGCCCTTCTGACACCCGCGCGAGAGTATTTATCCAGCGCTTCCTGATCGGACAGCATGGCCGAAACCATTCCGGCCCAGTTCTCTTCCGCCGGTTCGAGCGGAGTGGACGCTTTGCGCCTCAAGCCGGACAGGACGGGCATCAAGATCCCGTAGGGCGCCGGTTCCGCTTTCAGGGCGCGGAAGTGGATGGGAGTTTCCGGAGAGAGTATTTCCCTGGGGCCGGAGAGACAGTCGGCGGAGAGCACCGCGGCTCCGGCGGCCATGGCCTCCACGAGAGAGTTCGGAAAGCCTTCCCAGAGGGAAGTGAAGACGAACAGGCGCGCTTTGGAAATGAACCGGTAGGGATTGTCCTGGAAGCCGGGGAAGTAAACGTCCGCGTCCGGGGGGGGCGCGCCCGCGCCTGAAAAAGTTTTGAAACCCAGCTCCCGGCTCAGGCCCGCCAGGTAGTTTTTAAGTCCGCCTTCCCCGAGCAGAACAAGCGCCGCGTCCCTGTCGGAATCTTTCACTTTCCTGAAAAATCTCAGCAGATGCCACTGGCCTTTGGCGGCGGTGAGCCTGCCGCTGGTGATGACCACGGGCCTTTTAAAAACGGCGGCGTAGGCGGCGTCCAGCGGCTGCGAGGCTTTCCGGGCGATATCGCCCGTGTCGCAGCCGTTGGGGATTACTTTTATTTTTTCCGCCGGCACGGAGAACCTGTCGGCCAGATCCCTCTTTACGCCCTGGGAATTGGCGACTATCATGTCCGCCGAAGGGTAAAAACGCTTTATAAGGGGGCGCATAAGAACGCCCCGCAGGCCCGAGAATTCTCCGGAGGGACGGGTGCGCTCGCAGATCACGGCCCGATGCCCGCTTTTACGCGCGGCGAGAATATTGACCAGATTCGCGCGTTCCATGAATGACAACACCGTGTCGCCGGGCCCGGCCAGGGCGGCCAGCCTGCGGGCGTAGGCGGGGATGCAGGCCGTCTTGAAAACTGACGGCGTGGAGGGGCCGTGCGGCGAAAGAAAAACCGGCTTCGAGGCGCCGGTTTCCTGGGAAACCTCTCTTTCCAGCAGCAGCATAGCGTCGTGCGGGAGCAAAGCGGCAAGCGCGGCGAATTGCTTTTCCGCGCCGCCTTTGAAGAGGGAATTTATCAGCAGCTTGAGAGCCATAGATCTTTGCCTTACGAAAATTGTGTGGTATTTTTATTCGCGTATTTATCGATACAATACGACTTCAACTGCAATTTTCGGGTTAAAGCAGAAACCCCGTGATGGCGGCCGAGACAAAGCAGGCCAGCGACCCCGACAGAACGGCGTACATGCCCAGACGGGCGATGTCGGGTCGGCGCTCGGGCGCGAGCGCCCCTATGCCGCCTATCTGTATGGCGATGGACAGGAAATTCGAGAAACCGCAGAGAGCGTGGGCGGTTATTATGAGCGAGCGCTGGCTTATAACGCCGGGGTTATCTTTAAGAAAATTTGCCATGTTCAGGTATGCCACAAATTCGTTAAGGACGGTTTTCTGGCCTATCCAGTTTCCCGCCTGGGCCGCTTCTCTCATCGGTATTCCCATCAGCCAGGCCAGCGGGGTGAACAGCCAGCCGAATATTTTTTCCAGCGAGAGTTGCGGGTAATTCAGCAGCGCGCCGGCGTGTCCGACCATGAAATTGAGCATGGCGAGCAGCGCCATGAACGCCAGCAGGCAGCCGCCGACGTTAAGCGCCATCTGCAAACCCGTTGTTGCGCCGTTGGCGGCGGCGTCGATCACGTTCTTGTCGGCCAGCTCAAGCCGCATTTTCAGCATGCCGCGTGTTTTCGGCTCCCCCGTTTCCGGTATTATTATTTTGGCTATTACCAGGGAGCCGGCGGCCGACATTATCGACGCGGCCAGCAGATGTCCGCCTATGCCCGGGATATACGGCATAAGCATACCGGAGTACGCCGCCATGACACCGCCCGCTATGGTGCCCATGCCGGCGGTCATAACCACGAAAAGTTCCGACTCCGTCAGCGACGCCATATAGGGGCGTATGGCCAGCGGCGCCTCGGTCTGCCCCACGAAAATATTCGCGCTCGCCACCAAAGATTCCGCGCCGGAGGCGTTCATCAGTTTTACCATGATCCTGGCGAAAAAAAGCACTATTTTCTGCATTATGCCCAGATAATAAAGCACCGACATGAGGGAGGAAAAGAAAATTATCGTGGGCAGAACCTGGAAGGCGAAGATGAAGCCGATGGACTGGTTGTTAATGAGACCGCCGAAAACGAATTTCGCTCCCTCATCGGTAAAGGAGAGGAGTTTTATTATCACGCTGTTTATGAACATGAACGCTTTTTGTCCCGCGGGAATTTCCATGACCAGCGCCCCGAAAATTACCTGCAGTATGAGGCCGCCCGCCGCGGCCTTGTAGTTTATGGATCTTTTATTTTTGCTGAATAGCCAGGCAATGCCCAGCAGCGCGAACATACCGAAGAAACTTATAAGCCTTTCCATGGTGTCTCCTGATCAATAAATGCAGATAGAAGTGTAGATAATTTGTCCTGCAAATACAACTTTGCAAGGAGTTTCTATTTTGTTACCATTTATCCGTTCACCGGGCGTGGTTTTGAGGCGCCGGTAATTATGGAGGCTCAAATTATGGCGGAAAAAAATCAGCAGGCGCCTTTCCATTATGAGTGGTTCACCATGGGCGACATCAACGGCTTTTTCGGTCTGATGTTCGATAACATGACGGTCCTTTCTTTCCTGGCAGGCATACTTATCTTCGCTTTCGGCTTCCCAGCCGAAATTGTCTATAAAAAAATGTTCCCCGGCACCGCCTTCGGCGTGCTGTTCGGGGATATTATCTATACCTGGATGGCCTTCCGCCTGGCCAGGCGCACCAACAACCCGAAAGTAACCGCCATGCCGCTGGGCCTGGATACCCCTTCCACCATCGGCATAGCGCTGGCCGTGCTCGGCCCGGCTTTCCTGGGTTTCAAAGCGCGCGGCATGGCGGAATACGACGCCGCCATGATGACCTGGTATCTCGGCATGGCCACCATGGTCCTTATCGGCATTTTTAAAGTGATATTCTCTTTCATGGGCGGCTGGCTGCAGAAAATAATCCCGCAGGCGGGGCTGCTCGGCTCGCTGGCCGGCATAGGGCTTGCCCTTATCGGTTTCGGGCCCATGCTGGAGGTTTTCGGTATGCCTCTCATCGGCATGATCTCGTTCGGCCTTATCATCTATACGCTGATAGCCGGCATAAAATTGCCGGGGAATTTTCCGGGCGTGCTTGGCGCGGTCGTCGCAGGCACGGCGCTTTATTATATACTGGCGCCCCTGGGGCTGGCGGGCGGACATTACCAGCCCTTTACCGCCCAGTTGCATTTCGGCCTGCCCATACCGTCTCTTGGTTTCTTAAAAGGCATGAGTGAAGCCGTAAAGTATCTGCCCATAGCCATACCTTTTGCCATACTTACCGTGGTGGGCGGCATTAACGTAACCGAGAGCGCGCGCGTGGCCGGCGACGATTTTAAGACGCGCGACATATTGCTGACGGAGGCCGTGGCCACGCTGGTGGCCGGCATCTGCGGAGGCGTAGCGCAGTCCACACCCTATATAGGCCAGCCCGCCTACAAGGCTATGGGAAGCCGCGCCGGCTATACGCTTCTTACCGGAATTTTTATAGGCCTGGGCGGTTTCCTCGGCTACGCGGGCTTTATAGTCGAGCTGATCCCGCGCGCGGTAATCGCGCCTATCCTTATTTTTGTGGGCCTCGACATCATGTGTCAGGCGTTCCATGCCTGTCCCGTGCGCCACGCTCCGGCGGTGGCCCTGGCATATTTCCCTACGGTGGCCCGCTTGCTGCAGATAAAACTCTCAAACATCGCAGTGGTGCCCGCCGAAATCTTCGCCAGACAGCTGGCGCTTGTCGATGAGGCCCTGCCGGAACTTCAGATAATCGTGGCGCTGGGCAACGGCTTCATTCTCACGGGAATGCTGTGGGGCGCTTTTATGGCAAAGTTAATAGACAGGCAGGTGCGCGCGGCCGCGGCCTACGTCCTGGTCTGCGCCGCGCTTACCTTTTTCGGCATTATTCATTCGGCCATTCCGGATGGAAATATGTATCTGCCCTGGTCGCTGGCTTATCCGGCCAGCCAGGTTCCGTATCAGTTCACGTTCGGTTATCTCGCCCTGGCGGCGCTGCTGTTCGCACTCTCTTTCTCAAGGGAAGCCAAAGAAATGCCTGCCGCGGAGCGCAGCCCCGTGCATCAATAAATACCCCGTATTTTCCCTGTGACGGCCGTTAGGGGGAGAAAGTATATTTTTTCGCCGGTGGCCGGGTCTTTCCACGTGGCGGAGTCGCTGGAGTTGTCGCGGTTGTCCCCGAGGAGGAAAAGGCCGCCGGGCGGCACGGTAAGCGGGCCGAGATTGTCGCCGTCCAGCAGCTCGTCCGGCCTGGTATGCCGCGCGTAGGGTTCAAAAAGTTTTTCTTCGTTAAGCCGGACTTCCTTGTTCCGTATTTCTATCAAGTCGCCGGCTACCGCTATAACTCTTTTCACCGATTCATGATCCTCCCCGATAGGGGAGCGGAAGACGATTATCTCGCCTCGCCGGGGGGCGCGGGATCTGAAAGCGAGTTTGTCCAGGATCAGGCGCTGGCCGAGGTAAAGCGTGGGGGACATGGATTCGCTGGCGATATACATCGGCTCGTAGGCGTATTTCCGGATCGCCAGGGCCGCCGCCAGGGTGACGAAAATTATTACAAGAGTCCGTTTTAAATTCATATGGGGACGCCCTTAGTTAATTAGTTTCCGGTAGTTCCACCGGCAGCCGGCCGCGCGGGTTTGCGGCGCCGGTCAGGACTTCTCCGGCCGCCGCCATGCCGGGGGCGGTCATGCCGTATACCGCCAGCGCCGCGCCGGCCTCCGGGTAATTGGAAAGGTCGTAGGGGCTCATAAGGCTTATAAGCACCGAGGGCTTTCCAAGGGAGAGCAGAGCTTTTATCGCTCTCTTCTGGTTCCTGTTCTGCGCCCCCGCCCACTGGAAGCTGCCTATGACGAGCCGATCCGCTTTGGCGGCGATCGCCGAAGCCCTGGCGATATCTTTTTCAGCCGGATCTATTCCGAACAGGGACTGTTCCGCGGAATAGCCGTTTTCCGCCAGCACCTTGTAAAGGGAGAGGGCGTTGCCGCTGAAGCGGGGGGGCGCGAACATTATAATCGCGGTTTCAGCGGTTTTGTCTTTCAGCGGTATAAGGCGATCCCTGTCGCTCACCAGCGTTACGGCCGCCCTGGAGAGGGCTTCTGCGATATTGACGTAAGCTTTGTCGAAAGGCGCGGAATAGGCCGGGGTTTCAAAAAGGCCGGCCGCGCGCTTGGCCTCATAGACCCTGTAATACGCGTCGTTCACGCGCGTTTCGGTGATAAGGCCGGCTTTGACCTGGCGGACTATTTCGCCGCGGGCTTTCAGAAAGTCGCCTTTGCCCAGCAGTATAAGATCGGCGCCGGCTTTAAGGGCCAGGGCCGCGGCTTTATGCACCGGGTGTTTTGAGGTTATGGCGCTCATGTCCAGGCTGTCGGTGATCAGCAGGCCGCCGAACTCCAGTTTTTTTTTGAGCAGGTCCACGATGACCGGTTTGGAAAGAGTGGCGGGATTTTCCGTGTCGAGGGCCGGGTAGAGGATGTGGGCGGTCATTATGAGCGGAACCTTGAGCTCTATAGCTTTTTTAAAAGGGGGAAGATGATCCTTTTCAAGCGCCGGCCGCGCGAGCCTTATTACGGGCAGAAGTTTGTGGGAGTCGGTTCCGGCCGCGCCGTGGCCGGGAAAATGCTTGGCCGCGGGCAGTATGCCGCCGGCGCGGAAGCCGTTGATAATAGCCGCGCCTATTTTTGATACCAGTTCCGGCATCCCGCCTATGGCCCTGACCCCGATAATAGGATTTTGCGGGTTGGTGTTTACGTCCAGCACCGGCCCGAAAACCATGTTGATCCCGGCCCGCCGCAGTTCCCGTCCGGCCAGATAGAAGAGGGAAGCGGTATTGTTTTCGTCGTCCGCGGCGCCCAGCATCATGTTCGTGGGGAGTTCGGCCAGTCCCAGCGTGGTGGGGACATAAACGCTTCCGCCCTCGTAGTCCGCCGCGATGAAAAGCGGCGTCCGGGCCGCGCCGGCGAGAGCGCTGCGCTGCAATTCTTCCGTAAGGCGCAGGGTGTTTTCCAGCGAATAGGAACCCCACTGGAGCTGTATTCCGCCCAGGCCCAGAGCGACCGGCCCGGCGGCTTTGGCGGCTTCGGCCGCGTCTATGGAGATCATGAGCAGCTGGCCGACCTTGTTTTCAAGCGAAAGCGCGGTTTCAGCCCGGAGGCCGGGCCCCGGAGAGAACGACACCAGGGCTAAGATGATGAAGAGCATTATTTAAACTTATAGCCTTTCTGCGCGGCCTGTTTATGCACCGCGTCTATGACGGCTTTATCCAGCGTTACGGGCGCGCCGGTCTGCTTCTTCTCCTCTCCGGCGATGTACGTCTTGCGCTCCTGCTGGAGGCGGAGAATGTCCGCCTTTATTTTCTTGCGCTCGGCGAGCTTGGAGTCGAGATGTTTATCCAGCTGGGCCTGGTCCATTTTCCTCAGCTCTTCCGGAAGCTGGTCTTTTTTTATCTCCGAGCGTTTCATGGCGCCGCTCTCAATGGCGCTGATGACGTCCCAGGAGGACTCCTGGGCGCTCATGGCGGCGCTTGAGGCGGCTTTAAAAACGGCCCTTTCCGCCATTACGCTTTTTCCGCCGGAGGCGACGCTGGCGTCGAGGGTTTCCTTGCCGCGCATTCTGGTCTGGCCCATCGAGCCGTACACCACGTAGGTCTCGTTGAGTTTAGAGCTCAGCCGGGTTATCTGGTCGTCCTGGGGCGCGGTTATGGAGGCGGCCGGGGCCGATTGGTCTATATTGGTATATTCTCCGTCGGCCAGCTGGGCGGCGGCCAGCCACTGGGTGGCTATCCCTTCCTGCCGGCGCCCGCAGAATATGGTGTTGACGAAGATGCCTTTGGCTTTGGCCAGCGCGACGGCTTCATGAAAGTCGGTTTCGCCCTGTGTGAAGGGCTCGTTGCCGGCGATAAAAATGGCCTTATAGGCGTCGTCTTTTTTACTCCAGTCCAGTTCATTAACGGCGTTCTTTATAACCAGGCCGCAATACTCGTCGCCGCCGGCGGTTTTAAGAGCGAATAATTCCTCCGCCACCTTGTCCAGGTCGCGGGTGAAAGGAATGACCTGGCGTATCCAGCCTTTCTCCTGCTTCAGGCCGCTGTTGCCGTATTCGTAGACCGCCACCTCGATGACGGGCGACGAACCGCTCTTTTCGGAGGCGTTGAGTTCATTGACGATCTTCCAGACCTGGCTGCGGGCCTGGTTGATGAGGCCGTCCATACTGTTTGAGGTGTCCAGCAGCACGGCTATCTGGACCAGAGGTTTGCCGGCGTAATCTTTGCCCGGCTGCGGCGGGAGCCCCTGATCCTGCCAGGTCTTTTTGATTCCGGCTGCCGCGGCGGTGAGGATCCGGCCGCTTTCGGTTTCCACGATCCTGGCGTTGACTTCGGTCATGCCGTCCTGAACGTCATTCAGCGTGCCCGTGACTACGGCGTCGGCGCCGAGGAGTTTCCCCAGTTTTCTGGCGGCGTCCTCGTCTATGGCGCCGGAAGCCTGGAGGTTGAGTTCCCCCATCACTTTTTTGAGGAGATTCCGTTCGATGAGCGTTATCGTCTTATTCTGGGCCAGAAGCGTGGTGAGGCGCTCCTGTACAATGACGGGGCCGTCGGAGGTTTTGCCGCTGGTGTAGGCGAATTCGAGCACGGCCAGTTTTATGCCCGGCCGGTCCTTTATTCCGTCCCGGAGCTTTTCGGCCAGGGCATTCAGTTCTTCGGAAGCCGCGGTGAGCGCTTTTTCCGGGGGCGCGGGCATTTTTACAGCCGAAGCCGGACCCGCAAAAACAAGACACAGCAGAAGATTGGAGATCAAAAGCCCTTTGAGCATATTTAAAGTCCTCCCCATTGTGAGTTACCTTAGCCTGAAAGTTGCAGTCGCAACTTTCCGCCCGCATAGCGGGCGCCCTCCGGGAGGCATACACCTCGTCGGGCCGGGCGCGCATAGCGCTGGGCCCGACGCCCGCTTCGCGGGGAATCCTGCAGAATAATTCTGTCCGCCTGATGCTCCTATGGAAACCGCTTCCAACTGCAGGATTCAGGTTAGAATACAAAAACACCTCCGTAAAGTCAAAACCCTTTACCGGCGGTAGAAAAAGTGATATCGTAATTTTATGAGACAATGGTTTTTTGCCGCGACCGCTTTGCTGGCCTTTTCGGCGTGTGCCAAAAAAGAAGAGGCCGCCTATACCCGGACCACGTTCCTGCTGGGCACGCCGGCTCATGTAAAAGTTTTCACCGCGGACAGGGAAAAAGGCGAAGGAATAGCCGGCGCCGTTTTTAAAGAGTGGAAGAGGATAGCCGACGAGTACAGTTTCACGGAACCGTACAGCTATGTTTCTTACGTCAACAAAAGGGCCTACGGCGAATGGGTCAGGGTGGACGACGAATTCCTCAAGCTCCTGGTTTTGTCCCTGGATTACTACAATCTGACCGGGGGTGCGTTCGATATCACGTTCGCGCCTCTGTGGCCGGTATGGAAAGAAGCGGCCGCCTCCAGGAAGATGCCTTCGAAGGACGAGATAGCCCGGGCGCTTGCGGATATGGGCTCCGGCTATGTGCAGGTGGATCACGAAAGGAAAATGGTCCGCTTCGCCAGACCGGTCCAGATCAACCTGGGCGGAATTCTGCGGAGCTATTGCCTGGAACGCGGGCGCGTGGTAATGAAGCAGGCTATGGGGAAAAATAAATGCCGCGTGGAACTCAAACTCGGCGGCAATGTGCTGGATTACGGGGAGGGGGACTGGTCCTACGAAGTCCCGGATCCATTCCACGAGGGCGGGACGCTGGGGCGGCTCCGGTTTAAAGGGGGCGTCGTGATGTCCTCATCGGGCCGCGACCATTTTGTGCGGATAGAGGGGAAGCTGTATTCCCATATCCTGGATCTGAAGACCGGCTATCCGTTGTCTGATTTTTCCAATCTGCTGGTTTATTTTCCCACTGTAGAGGAAAACGAATACATCCCCTCGGCCGTGCTGGCCGTTATGGGCAAGGAGAAAGCTTTCGCCCTGCTGGGCAGGATAAAGGGTTCGGCCGCCCTGTGGATAGACGGTTCGGGAAAGGTGGAAGTGTTCTCCAACGGGAACAGCAAGGCCGTCTGGGAAGAGAAAAAAGGCCTGTTCTAACCTGAAAAAATTCAGTTGAATTTTTTCAGGTAAGGATAAAGGCCGAGGGATAAAGGCTAAAGGGCGAAAAAAGCCCTTGTATTCCCTGTGCCTTTTCTTTCATCCTTAAGCCTTTTGTTCTTCGAACTCGCCTTTGGTTTTATTTTTCCTTACGTTATACCAGTTGAAGCAGCGGCCGTTCATGGCGATGTAGACGCCCGGGGGGAGCGTCTGCGCGAATGAAAGAGCCGAACCCAGATTGAACATCCCGTCAGAACTCCCGAATTTGTAAGGCACCATGGCGCCGGTGAGCACCACCGTCTTGTTCTTTATCTCCGGGCCCAGCAGCCTGGCCGTCTCAGGCATGGTGTCGGTGCCGTGGGTGATGACGATGCTGTGTTCTTTCGAGGCCAGGCATTCCCGGAGGATCTTCTTTCTGTGCGCGGCGGTCATGAACAGGCTGTCTATCATCAGCAGGGTCTTCACGTTCACGGAAACGCGGGAGCGTCCGAGGGAGAGCATCTCCCGCAGATGGGTGTCCCTGAAGAACAGCTCGCCGTTAAGCTCGTTGTATTCTTTGTCGAAAGTCCCGCCGGTGACTATGACCTTGATAGCCACTTTTTATTTCCTCCCGTCCCTCAGGAACGCCAGGTAGGCTTTGTAAGCCATATAGATGTCCAGCTTTCCGGCCAGTTCCATCGGCGCGTGCATGGAAAGGAGTCCCACGCCGCAGTCCACCACCTGCATACCGTAGCGTGCCATAAGCCAGGCGATAGTGCCGCCGCCGCCCTGATCCACTTTGCCCAGCTCGCCGGTCTGCCAGATGACGCCGGCTTTGTCGAAGATGCGGCGTATCTGCGCCACGAACTCCGCGTTGGCGTCGGAGGAGCCGGATTTTCCGCGCGCGCCTCCGTATTTGGTCAGGCAGACGCCGTGGTTGAGGAGCGCCGAGTTTTTCTTTTCCGAGACGCCGGCATATAACGGGTCGAACAGGGCGTTCACGTCGGCCGAGATCATCCATGAATTGCCGAGGGCGCGTTTGAGCGTCAGTTCGCTGTAACCGTCCGAGGTCAGGTTTACCAGTTCCGCGGAGGTGTTCTCGAAGAAGTTGGAGGCCATGCCCGTGGCGCCCACGGAACCGATTTCTTCTTTGTCGCAGAGGAGTACGACCGAGGTGTATTCGGGAACGCCCTTGAGGTCGATGAGGGCCTTCAAACCGGCGTAGGCGCAGACGCGGTCGTCCTGCCCGTAGCCCAGCACCATGGAGCGGTCCAGGCCGGCTTCCCTTGGCTTATCGGCCGGCACCAGTTCCAGTTCGGCGGAAAGGAAGTCGCTTTCAGTGACGCCGTATTTCTCATACAGGAGTCTCAGGATGTTGTGTTTTATTTTTTCTTTGCGCCCTTTCTCGCTTACCGGCCTGGAGCCTGTGACCACGTCCAGGTTCTCGCCTTCTATGCCTTCCGCGAGAGTTTTCTTGTTCTGGTCGGCGGCGAGGTGCGGCAGCAGATCGGTGATGCAGAGCACGGGATCGGACGGGTCTTCGCCGATGGTTACGGTTATTTTCTTCCCGTCGGGTTTGACGAACACGCCGTGCAGGGCCAGCGGGATGGTCACCCATTGGTATTTTTTGATGCCGCCGTAGTAATGCGTGTCCAGCAGCGCCATGTCCCCGGCCTCATAGAGGGGGTTCTGTTTTATGTCTATGCGGGGAGCGTCGGTATGCGCGCCCACGATCTGCATGCCGGCTTCAAGCGGCTTTTTGCCTATGATGACGGCCATCAGCGTTTTGCCGGCGCAGGATTTGTAGACACGGTCTCCGGGCGCGAGTTTGGCGCTTCCTTTCTCAAATTGGAGCAGATCCCTGAACCCCGCGGTTTCAAGCAGGCGCACGCCTTCATCGTGGGCTTCACGCTCGGTTTTGCCGGCGCCGAGGAAATTTATGTACAGCTTGCCGATTATCTCCATCGCCTTGTCGTCAGCGGGGGAAAGTTTTTCATAGCCGTTGTTGTTTACGTAGGTTATGTCGTGTTTTTTGGCGTTTTTTCCGGTTTTAGTCGCGGTTTTCATGACGGCTCCTTTAAGTCCATGAGGATAGCGGTGGCCACTTTTCAAAATACTAGCATAATTTCCGGTTTGCCGTCTTATTTGATATCATTGTGGACGATGTTCAGTGAAAATCCCTACTCCAGGAAAGTGCTTTTTCTGATCTTCGGCATAAGCCTTTTCAATTACATTGACAGGCAGGTGCTCTACGCCGTCTTCCCGCTTATAAAAAAAGAGCTGTTCCTGACCGATACCCAGCTGGGGCTGCTCGCTTCCTCTTTTATGATCGTTTATATGTGCTTCGCCCCGCTGGTCGGCTATTTCGGCGATAAATACAGGCGGCCCGTCATAATCGGCGTTAGCGCCGTTTTCTGGAGCGTGGCCACCGTTTTTACCGGCATGGTAAAGACCTACCCGCAGATGCTTTTAACGCGCTCGGCGGTGGGGGTGGGCGAGGCCGGCTACGGCACGGTTTCCCCGTCGTACCTGGCGGAATGGTTTCCCGTAGAAAAACGCGCCCGGGTCATGGCGCTTTACGCGCTGGCGATACCGGTGGGCAGCGCGCTCGGCTACCTGCTGGGGGGGTTTCTGGGCCAGCATTTCGGCTGGCGCTCCGCTTTCTACCTGGTGGCCGTGCCTGGAATTATCCTGGGCATCGCGGCGATGTTCTTTAAGGAGACGCCGGAGAAGCTCGCGCGTTCGTCCGAGCGGGTGAAACTCGCCCAGTATAAATGCCTTTTAAAGAACAGGCCTTTTCTGCTGATAGCGTTCTCACAGGCCATCAGCACGTTTTCCATCGGCGGGCTGGCGGCCTGGATGCCTTCTTTTTTCGTCAGGGATTTCGGTCTCTCCGTGGCGCAGGCAGGCGTCACCTTCGGCGCTGTCACGGTTCTGGCCGGCGTGGCCGGCAATCTTGCCGGCGGCTGGATAGCCGACTGGCTGCACAAAAAAACCAAACGCGCTTATTTTATAGTCGGTTATCTCAGTTATTTCATCAGCATGCCTTTCGGCGTGCTGGCGGTGCTGGCTTCCAGCCTGCCCATGGCGCTGGTGATGATTTTTTTTACGGAATTTTTTATTTTCAGCAACTCGGGCCCTTATCATGCCGCCATAGTGGAGGTGACCCCGGTCAATATGCGTTCCATGGCTTTTGCGCTGGATATTTTTATTCTGCACGCTTTCGGGGACGCGGTTTCTCCCACAATAATCGGGATGGTTTCGGACGCCAGGGGGCTGGCTTTCGCCATTTTCCTGGCGGTGATGTTCCTCTTTTTCGGCGGAGTGACGTCCATCTTCGCCGGGTACTACTATAAAAAAGATCTCCATCCGGAGCTCGCGTGAAACCATTGTTAGAGACAGTGTTCGAAACCGACGACTATATCGTGGTGAACAAGCCCTCGGGCCTGCTGACCATGCCGGGGCGCGGCCCGGCCGCTTCCGAAAAAAATCTCCTGGCCCTGCTGACCCAGGCTCTTAAACGTCCCATGTTCGTGGTGCACCGCCTGGATAAAGACGCCAGCGGACTCATTCTATTCGCCAAGAATGGGGCCGCCCACCGTTATTTCTCGCTCCTGTTCGAGACGAAAGAAATAAAGAAGAAGTATCTTGTGGCAGTGGAGGGGCATATCGGGGAAAAACGCGGCGAGATAGATAAGCCCATCCAGGCCTACGGTTCCGGGCGCATGGGCGTGGGTTTTAACGGCAAGGCTTCGGTCACCAGATATGAGACGCTGGAACGGTATAAAAAAGCGGATCTGCTGGAAGTGGAGCTGATCACCGGCCGCCGCCACCAGATACGGGTGCATATGTATTACATAGAACATCCCGTTATAGGCGACCGGCTTTACGGCGATCCCGCGAAGCAGGCCGCCTATCCGCGGCTTATGCTGCATTCCTATTCGCTGGAGTTCAAGGACCCGGCCGGCAAAAGAAAATTATTAAAGGCCGATCCTCCCAAAGATTTTCTCAGCGTGCTGCCGTTCCTGTAAAGTTGAATCCGCGCGGACATTTTGGTAGTGTTTAAGTATAGTAGACCGGGGCGAGGGGGGAATTATGATATCTAAAAACATCGGGAATCCGGACAGAATTATCCGGATAGTTGTCGGGCTTGGGCTCGGTTATGTGGCGTTCATGAGTTCGGGGCCGGCCGCCGTCATTCTATGGATAGCCGCCCTGGCGGCGCTGGTTACCGGCCTGGTAGGCTGGTGCGGCGTCTATCTCTTACTAGGCATCAACACCTGCAAAATAGACAAGCCATAGTCCAAAAATTGCGCGCAATTTTCGGAAGGCTAAGGGATAAAGGCTTAAGGATGAGGGCTGAGGAAATAATTATTGTTTTTTCAGCTTAAAGGTTTTGAGGAAATCGCGCCAGGCTTTTTTTCCGTTATACTGCGGATCAGGCACGGAGTCTCCGTAGGAATATTTCAGCACAAAAAAGCGCTTTCCCGCCGGGACTACGCAGAATTCCTCGGTAGTGAATTCGGCGGGGCCTGAAGCGTCCGGGGGGGGCAGGCGCACCGGGACCTTTCTGCGGTAAATTATGACGCGCGCGCCGCCCGCCGCCGCGCTTTCCAGTTTCTCGGCCGGTTTGCCGCCGCTGGAGCGGGCCTCAAATCCCACCAGAAAGTCGCCGGATGTTTTATAGCGCGAACCTTGTCCGCCGGCCAGCCGGATCGTTATGGCGTGCAGATCCCTGGATAGTACGGTCCGCGGATCGCCTTGCGTCAGGCCGTTCTCGGATGTCCAGCCCTGCGGGATGGTGTATTGTGATAGATCAGAGATCAGTTCGCCGGTTTTTGCCATGGAGGGCTCCTTAGCCGCCGCTGCGCAGGCGGACAGCAATAATAGTGTTAGAACGGCGTGTGTTTTCATAATATTCCTCCGCAGCCGGAAGCTTTATCTTTTTCCCAAAGTTCCTCTAGCTGCGCACGTGAGATCTGTCCCGGTGGGGTCGGCGGCGCCTCGGACTCCCAGGTTTTGCCCTGCATTAAGCCGGTCAGAACCTGTCTGCGTTCTTCCATTACCCGCGCTTTTTCCTTGAAATAGCCGTTATCGGCTTTGGCCGCGAGGCTGCCGGTCCAGGCTTTGCCCGCTTCTCCGTCGCATTTTCTTATAAGCGATTCAAGGTGCTCCTTTATTTTCCGGAGGTTATATTCGGTGTCCGGGAGAGACTGTAATGTGGCGTAAAGACTTTCGTTCAGGCTCGTGAATGGATCGCCGTCCATGTCGTGTTCCTCGATGAAATGGTCGATTATTCTCTGCCAGGTTACAAGAGATTCCCGCCGCGCGGGGAGGCCGAGCAGCAGTGTTTCAATGTCCGCCAGGCGCTTTTCGTAAGCGGTACGCGGGGATTTCATCTCCTCCGTGCTCAGTTTTGCTGCGTAGGCGGCCGTGGTCGATTGCAGCCGTTTATGGTAGTCGTCAGGATCCGCCATGTATTTCCAGGACCAGCCGTCAGTGATCTTGTTTCCCAGTTCCGCTCCCACCGTCCAGCCTATCAGTCCGGCGTTGGCTTCCTCGTTCCGGTGGAATTTATAGACTTCCGCAACTCCGTATCTTTCCGCGCGTTTCCGTTCGAGGACATGGCCTAAGAGCTCGTGCGCCGTCACCGCCGGAGCGTTCTCCGTCTGTGCCGCCAGGTAGGCGCTGTTCAGGGCGACTTCCGGAGGGTTTTTTTCCGTGTCGGAGTAGCCGTCGTCGGTCCAGAATGTCTTTTTGCCGTTGATCTCGAAGATTTCGGTGCCGGGGACGTCTTCAAAAGCGATAACGGCTTTCGCGTCTTCCTTGATGAATTCGGCGGCCAGTTCCCTGGCTGTGGGGCTGTCCATCATCCTGGCGAGTATAGCGTTCAGGGCGGCGCCCTCGGCGGGAACGCCGCGGTCGTTTATGGTCACGTGTTTTTTGAGTTCCGCCAGCAGCCTGGCTTTATCCTGGGGGGAGGGGGATTGCGCGGCCAAGGCGGCCCGGCGGACAGCGCCGTCAAAGAACGCCTTTCCCTCCTGCGCTGAGGCGTCAAGATCCTCCGCCCGCGCGCCGACAGCGGCGGCAATAACGAGCAGAGCCATGGTGAGCAGCCGGTGTTTCATAAGATCCGTAAATAGTCTAATGGACGTGGTACCGGATGTCAAGGGCACTGAGTTCCCCAATCCTCCGCTAACAATGAAAAATGGCGGCGGGCTGCAAGTGCGGGGGCCTGCCAGGGGGTGGCCTTTGCGCGTTCCCTCGGCGGCCTGTGGGGTCGCAAAGGCCACCCCCTGTCACCCCTCCAACTATACCCCGCCGCCATCCTCCCTGTATAGAGCATTGCGGAAGCAGCCGTATCGGCGGGGAGCCCTTTGGCTCATGCGGATATTTGAAATGGACAATAATGGTGGGCCATTATTTCAGGATCGCCTTGTGTTGTATCGTTATTTTAACTACAGGCCGGCCTATTTTGAGGTGCCTCGGATATCCGAGATAAAAGAGTATATAGCAACCGACACCGAACGTAAGGTGGAAGTTCATTTCGCCTCTCCAGATGCCACATTGTTCAGTGTAAGGAACACCCTGCAATATCGCAAAGCCGGATAAGTATATTATTGAGCATTGGAATCGTATAGGCACCACCATCGAATGGTTTGGTTATTTCTATCTTATCTGGAAGGATGGCGGCGGGGTATAACTGGAGGGGTGACAGCCATGGGTCGGATCGGGCCGGAGGGGAACCGGCGCGAAGTCGCCGGGCCCCGTAGGCCCGATGGGCCCCATGGCTGGCAGGCCCCCGAACCGGCAGCCCGCCGCCATTTCTCCGCTTTCACCCAATGGATGAAATCCTCTCATCAATGATGCAGGCTTGTTAGCGGAGGATCAGGGAAATTTTGCGCTATTTGGCTGTGAGTTCCAGTTCTGCGGTCTTTTCCAGGCCGTCGGAAAGGTACGTTATTTTTATTTTATCACCGGGGACGTGTTTGCCGAGTTCCCGCGAGTAGCTCCTCAGATCGTCCGTCGGGATCCCGTTGATCCTGGTCACTACGTCTCCGGCTCTGAACTCCGTGGCCGATAAAGGAGACCCGGGGGCCACCGAGTCCGCCTTTACGCCTTTGCCCTGCCACTCAAAAGACGGGATCAGGCCGGTGGAGACGGTTCGTTTGTTTAGGGATGAGGGATGAGAGATGAGGGATGAAGGGGAACCGGGCGGTCTGGTTATTAAATCGCTGTCGCCGGCCAGGTAGTCTATTATTTCTTTCAGGAACTCGGCTTCTTTGACCATACCCGCATAATCCAGTTTCTCGGCCGTGTCGGAAAACTTGTGGTAATCCGCGTTGATACCGCTCAAAAGCTGAACCGCGGGTATGCCGGCTTCTATAAAACTCGCCTGGTCGCTTGAATCCAGGTTCTGGCGCGAGGCCTCGTAATCCAGGCCGGTCACAAAACCGGCGCCCCTCAGTATATGTGTCCATTTATCCGAAGAGCCGGAGTTGAGGAACAGCATTTTCCCGCCGTCCAGGCGGCCGACCGAATCCAGGTTTATATCGGCGTTTATTTTCGCCGCCCTCCCGCCGCCGAGGTTTTTTATAAAGTGTCTGGAGCCGAGGCGGCCCCGCTCTTCTCCGTCAAAAGCGGCGAAGACGATGGTCCGCGACGGGCGCCGCTTTGAATAATAACCGGCCAGTTCGAACAGCAGCGCGATCCCCGAGGCGTTGTCGTTAGCGCCAGGATAGACTTTGCCTTTCTCCGAGGGAAGGTGGTCGTAGTGGGCGCTGACGACGACATATTCATCTTTGCGGCCGGAACCTTCGATCACGCCGGCAAGGTTCCTGAGGGCGTGTCCATTCTCTTCCCATTCCTGCGCGAATCGTGTTCCCGCGAAGCCATCTTCAGGCGAAGCGGAACCGTCGAAAAACGGTTTCAGGCCGTATTCCAGGAACATTTTGCCGATATGCCTGTAGGCCTTTTCCAGCCCCGTCTCGCCGGACCCGCGCCCCTCCAGTTCCGAAGCCAGATAAACGGCATGCGACTTCATCCTGTCGGCCGAGAAAACGGAAACCGGCGCGGCCAGCGGCTCGCGCGCGGGATATACCGGGGGTACGGCGTAAGGGCCCAGGGTCGCGGTGAGCGGGGCGCGGGGGTTGAGGCAGCCATTTTCAGCTTTCGTACACTGGCCGGAGGCCGAATTGTCCGGGTTCCAGCCGCCGGTCTTTACGGCGGCCATGCCGGCGTCGAAGACCAGGTAGCCGTATTTGCCGTAATGAGGCAGTTTGGCGGCCAGTTGACGGAGTTTTTCCGGCCGGTCGGTCAGGATCAGTCCGGCGGAATAAGCGGGATCGCCGGGATTGAAACCGGCGAACACCATTGTGGCGGCCGCGAACGGGAAGTCCTGATTGTCTACGACCGCTTTTTCCGGGCCCAGCCGGGCGCCCAGCCGCGCCAGGCCGCCGGCCAGTTCCGGATAAAATCTGTTTTCGTTTCCGAAGATCCATATCTGACGGTTCTTGGGCAGAGCGGAGAGTTCCGAATCTTTTCTGAGCTCCGGCGCATTCCCTTTATCGGCGGGCCAGGCCGCCGCGAAAGTTTCGTAAGCGCTGTACGTCCCGCTGGAGGCGGCGGCCGGCAGCACTAACAGCGGCCCGGCCGCGCCGAGCAGGCGGGAGAGCGTCGGCGGGGTTTCCAGCGGATCCAGTTTGCGGAAAAGATCGAATTCCGGGTCTACCGCGATGCGGGCCGGTTTCACCATCGAGGAATATTTAAAGGATTCCTCTTTTTGGGTCACTATCAGAAGCGATTTGCGGGGGCGGCTTATATTCTCAAGCTGGATATAGACCGGCACTTCCAATTGGTAGGCCGGTCCGTCCTGAAGCTGCACGATCTCGAATTCAAGGCCGAAACCCTCCGCTTCCCTGGTGATCTTTACGTTCCTGAGGGCCAGTTCCGGGGCGCCCGGCAGGTCTACCCATTGATGGAAGAATTTATCCAGGCGGCCCTTTCCCGTCTGTTTTTCAAAAGAGCGTTTAAGGTCGTCGAAAGAGGCGCTCCTGAATTTATTTTCTCTGTAAAAATCCCGCAGGCCGGCCTTGAATTTAACGTCGCCCAGGCTGGTTCTGAGCATATGATAGAACATGAGCGACTTTCCATAGCCTACGGCTTCGGAAGCCGGCGAGCGGCGGGACTGGAAACCGCGCAGGGGAAAATCTTTACCGGCGCGCACGTAATCCGCGTATTTCTGCAGGGCCGCCATGCGGTATTCAGCGCCTTTTCCGCGCCCCTCGCTTATCAGGTAATCGGCCAGGTAGGCGGTCAGGCCCTCGCACCAGTTGCCTTTTTCGTAATCCACAAAAACCCCGTTGCCCCACCAGTTGTGCAGGATCTCGTGCGGATAGGAAGAATTGAGGATGAACGGGAAGCGGATGATCTTCGGCCCCAGCAGGGTGAAAGACGCGACGCCGTAGCCGGTTTCCCAGAAATTCTCCACCAGGGCGAATTTCCCGTAGGGATAGGGGCCGATGAGGCCGGCGTACATCTCCACATATTGCCGCGCGGCGGTCAGATATTTTTGCGCCAGGGCTTCGTCGGCTTCCCGCAGGAAGACCTGGAGTTCCGGTTTTTCCCCGTGATCCGCGTATTCCTTATATTTGCCGCAGGCGAGCGTTATTTCATCCTGCGGGACGGCCGCTTTCCAGACGGAGCGGGTACGCCCGTCTTTCACGACGCGGCCGGTACGGTCGCCGCCGGCCACGGACTCGTAGCCTTCAGGCAGGTCGGTTTCCAGTTTAAAGGAGGAAAGTTCGCCGTCGAACTCCGGATACCAGAAAGTGGAGCCGGAAAGATAGCAGCCCTCGGGGGAGATAAGACCCGGGGTCTCGGAAAAGCCGCGGGCGTAGTCTTCCTCCTGCGCCGCGGGCGGATGGGCTATCCTGCCGCCGTATTTTAATTTAAAGGTCTTTGTTCCTTTCGGCAGACTAAGCGAATATTTTTCGAAGACGTCCCAGGACGAAGAATAATTCACGGCATAGACGTCCCCAGGTTTTTCGGGAGGAAGAAGAGTCAGTGATGCGCCTTTGGTGAGAACTACGGGAGAGAGGCCCTTGTGAAGCGAGAAGATGAGCCCGGTTTTAGCCTCCGGCATTGTTATCGAGTCCTCCGCCTCCAGGAGGTTTTGTTCCGGCTCCAGTCTGAGCCTGATGTCGTGCCCCACCACTCCGGCGCCGGCGAACGGTGAAAATAAAAAAAGGAAAAGCGGCAATATTTTCATTTTTACAATATACTATAATTTTGAAATGAAAAATAATCCGCCGACAGCTTTGCTTTTAGTCATTGACGCGCTGGGCATTTCCACGCTTGAGCACCTGCTCAGGAATTATAATAAAAAGATCAAACTGCCCAACCTCTCCCGCCTGGGGCTGGGGAAAATAACGGCGCCGGAATTTGGAAAACGTTTCTCCCCGGAATACGCGGGACGGTCTTATGCCGCGGCCGTCAGGCAGGCCTCGGCCACTGCGGACAGCCTGGTGGGCCACCGCGAGATGATGGGCGTCCTGGACGACCGCACTTACGATCTTTTTAACGACGGTTTTCCGGCGAAGTACATCGCCGGGCTGGAAAAGCGCATCGGCCGGAAAACTTTTTTCAATAAAATGGCCGCGGGCATGGAGGCCATAGAACTCAACGCCGCCGAGCATGAACGCACCGGCAGCCCTATCGTTTACGCCAGCAAGTGCGACCCGCTTATCCAGCTTGCGATGAACGAAGCCGTTATTCCGGTCAAGGAACAGCACCGGATAGCCGACGCCGCTTTCGCCCTTGCCATGGAGATGGGGATCCCCATAACCCGCGCGATAGCCCGCTCCTATATCAGGGACTCCAGTGGCGCCATAGTCCGCACCTCCAACCGCCACGACGCCGTCCTGCCCATAGGCGGAAGGACGCTGGTGGAGATCCTGTACGACAAAGATATCTGGACGGCGGCCGTGGGCAAGACCAGCGATCTGGTCAACACGTCTTACCATGAGAAAGTGAAACTGACCGGCCTGAATTTTATCGACCCTTCGCTGGGTCTGCGGTTCGTGCACTCCGGAAAAAAAGACACCAATCCGTATTCGATACAGGGAACCATAAACGCCCTGACCGGCGCCAGGCATATCTACCGCCCCAGGGGAACCTTTATTTTCTCCAACCTGGTGGATACGGACAGTTTGTACGGCCATACCCGCGACATTCCCGGCGCCGTGAAGGCCCTGGAGGAAATAGACCGCGTCATCCCGCTTTTTGAAAGCCGGCTGGTTAAAGGCGATCTCTTGATCATTACCGCCGACCACGGGATGGAACACAGGGACGATTACGGTTATCATTCCAACGAGCCGCTGCCGTTCCTCGCCGCGCGCAAAGGCTACGGCGGGGATCTGGGGGGGCTGCGGACCGGGGTTTGTCCGGGTCTCTCCGACATCGGGCACGTGATAGGTCAGCTTTTCGGCGTACAGAAAGAATATAGGGAGATGGCAGGGATAAGGCGGACTATTTTACTTCCTGCCTGCCCGCATAATCCGGTTCCACGAAGGCGCGGAAGGACTGGGGCGTGAGGGCCGCCCAGTTATAGCGGTTGGCGGCGTTCCAGAGTACCCAGCTTTCCAGCATATTGCGCCTGGCGGCGATGATCTGGGCGCGCACTTCATGCGGGCCGTAATGATGTCCCATGCTGAAATCCTGCAGATAGGGGCGAAGCTTGACATAATCCGGCCCCAGGCGCTTCAGGGCGTCCTTAAGGCCGCGGTCTATTACCTTGTAGGGCTGGCTGTTCGGATTTTTCAGATTGTATTCCCCGGTGTAGTAGTGGGAGGGGTACATCATCGGGTATATGTAATCCACGTTGTGGGCTATGGTCTTGAGATCCTGTCCTATGCCCATATCATCACCGGCGGTGGTGGTCAGGCCGAAGACATCCGCGGAAATTTTTACTTTGTAGGGCCTGAGCCGCCCTCGCGCGTAAACCAGGAAATCCCTGAGATTGGCGACGGCGGTTTTGGAGGTATGGGGCCTGGCGTAGCGGCAGAGCGAGGTGCTGCCCTCGGTCGGGTAGCGGAGATAATCGAACTGGATCTCGTCAAAACCAAGTTTCGCGGCGCGTTCGGCGATGTCCAGAGTATACGCCCAGACCTCTTTATTATAGGGGTCCAGCCAGGTGGAGCCGTTGTTGGCGCGCCAGGCGCCGCCGTCGGGAGTGCGGACGGCCATGTCCCCGCGCTGGATCGGCATGATTTTGTCCTTGAAGACCACGATACGGGCCGCGGTGTAGAGGCCGGCGTCCTTGAAGTCCCTGAGCATTTCCTCCGGGCGGGAAATGGCGGGCTCGTACGCGCCGTATCTGTGCGCGGTTTCTACTCCGGGGATGTAGACTTTCCCGTCCACTTCTTTGATCGCGATGACCACGGTATTGATTACCGAGTTATCTATCCTGCCGATAAGTTCGCGGCGCGCTTTCCTGGAGCCGGCGCCCCATGCTGTGAGATGGATTCCGCGTACGATCTTCTGCGAGAGTATTTTCTGGCGGATAGTGTCTGTGGAAACGAGGGATGAGGGGGGGGCGGCAGGAGTTTTGTTGGCGGCTGAGACAGTGTCCGCTAATGCCAGGAGCAGGAATAATATTGTCGTAAGCATTTCCATATATTCTACAATTTAAATATGCGACAGACCATAACGCTGGTTTTTTCAGGGGTGCTATTTATGACCGCGAATCTTTACGCCCAGAGCGAATTTACCGTGCATTATAACCGTTTGAATGGGGACTATGAAAACTGGTCCCTGTGGATCTGGAACGAGACCGACAAGAAAGAGGGATTTGAGGTGGTTCCGGCGGGGATCGACGGCTATGGCGCCATCTTTAAATTAAATCTTAAACTTTTCGGCCTGGAGGGCAAGACCATCGGGATACTCCCGCGGCTCGGGAACTGGGAAGCCAAGGACGGCCCGGAACGGCTGCTGAAAAAATCTTCCCACGGCGCGGTCTTCCTCGCCGAAGGCGACCCGGCCGTCTACCCGGCCCCTCCCGAAGTTTCCACCAGAATAGTTTCCGCGCTGCTTGAAAGCGAGAACGGGATAAAGGTTCTCTTTAACCGTTTCGTGGATCTGCCTTACGTTTCCAGACAGGGCTTTTACGCCGTCAATGGGGAGAACGTTTTTCATCCGTTGAAGGCCGCCTTTCCCGGCGGCAAAACTTACGGCCGTGCCGTGATCCTTGTCTTTGACAGCCTGGGACAGATGGATTACCGCGCGCTTAACGCCGGGCGCTGGCGGCTCCATTCCAGGGATATGAAGCCGGCGGCGCTGGGCCTGGGCGGGGCGGTCTACGGCGACTATTTTAAAAGCGATAAGGAGATGGGGCTTCGTGTCGCGGATAAAAAAACCTTTATAAGGGCTTTCGCCCCGTTCGCGTCGAAAGTGGAGGCGCTTTTTTATAATGCCCCGGCCGGCCAGTCCCGTTCCGGCCGCCAACCCCCGGTGAGCTATGCGCTGGCCTGGCGGGAGAACGGCCTCTGGGAAACCGAGATCCCGGAAGACCTCTCCGGCAAGTACTGGAAACTGCGCGCCGTCCAGGGCGGAAAGACTTTTGAGGGCCTGGATCCCTACGCGCCGGCTGTGACGGCGCACGACGGGCTGGCGCTGGTTGAGGCGGAGACCACCGCTGTCGCGCCCGGCCCCGTCTTTGATCCGGCGGACACGGTTCTTTATGAAATGCACATCCGGGACTTCACCATAGATGGTTTTTCGGGTGTGGAGCGCAAAAGTAAATACCTCGGTCTGACCGAGACGGGGACAGTCCACCCCGAGTACCGGGAAATAAAAACGGGTATCGATCACCTTTCCGAGTTGGGCGTGAACGCCGTCCATCTCATGCCGTTTCAGGATTTTGAGAATAACGAGAGTTCCCCGGAATACAACTGGGGCTATATGCCGGTCAATTTTAATTCGCCAGAAGGCTGGTACGCCACCGGTCTCTATGGCGGAGAAAGGGTGAGAGAAGCCAAGGCGATGATCGACGCCCTGCATAAAAAGGGGATCAAGGTTATCATGGACGTGGTTTATAACCATACGGCGGAGACCGGGGGCAAGGCATTTAATTTTGACGCTCTGGCGAAAGATTATTATTACCGCGTCAAAGAGGACGGATCTTACTGGAACGGTTCCGGCTGCGGCAATGAGTTCAAATCGGAATCCCCGATGGGCCGCAAGTTTATCATTGATAGTCTGCTGCACTGGGTCAACGAATATAAAGTGGACGGCTTCCGCTTCGATCTGATGGGTCTGATAGACCAGGAAACCGTTTTCGCGCTGGTAAAACGCCTGAAAGAGGCGAAGCCTGACATCCTCATATACGGGGAACCCTGGGCCTCCGGCGAAACCCCGGTGAAAGGCGTGAAAAAGGGGACGCAGAGGTCGAAAGGCTTCTCGGTGTTCAACGATAATCTGCGCGACGCCCTGAAAGGCAGCGTGTTCAAGGCCTCCGAGCCGGGTTATGTGCAGGCGGCCGTAAACCGCGAAGCGGTCATGCGCGGGATCAAAGGCGCCATAGACGAGTTCACGGATTCTCCGCTGGAGACCCTGAATTACGTCAGTTGCCACGACAACCACACTCTCTGGGACCGCATTACGCTCTCGGCGAAGGATGAGCCGCTGGAAAACCGGGTGCGTATGGATAAACTGGCCCAGGCGGTAGTGCTTACCTCGCAGGGTATACCCTTCCTCCACTCGGGCGAGGAATTTCTGCGCACCAAAAAGGGAGAGGAAAACTCCTATAACCTGCCGGACGGGATCAACAAGATAGACTGGACGCTGAAAAAAAGCAATAACGGCGTGTTCGCTTTTTACCGCGACCTCATCGCCCTGCGCAGGGCGCACCCCGCTTTCAGAATGAAAACGGCCCAGGCCGTCCGGGACAATCTCAGGTTTTACGAGGATCTGGGCCTGCCGGTGGCCGCCCCCGATATCGCCTATGTGCTTAAAGGCGCCGAGGCCGGGGATTCCTGGAACCGCATCGTTGTGCTGATCAACCCCCGGAAGACCGCGCAGAAGTTCGTCCTGCCTATAGGTGAGTATGAAAAGGCCCTGGACGAGAACGGCGCTTGCGCCGGCGGCCGTAAATTTTCCGGTTTTATAGACGTGCCCGCCCTGTCAATGACAGTGCTTTACAGATAAGAAAGGCGGCCCCCCGCGTGTTGACGGGTTTACCGAATACATACCGGTCGTGAGCCGGGGTGTAACCAACAAGTCATTGTTATCCGTTCCCCCTACGATATATAATATATATTAAATTATGTTAAGGGGAAACGCTGCCTGGATCCGGCGGAGGGTGGTTATACCGTTGCTGGCGTGTTGTTTTGCGCCGGCCGCCGGGCATTGTTTAACGCCTTCTAACGTGCAGTTTACCGGCTCCTCCACGGATACCGCGTCCTTATCCTGGGATCTGGACACGCCCGGGACGGAAGCCCCGCTGATGGTCATCTCCACCGCGCCTGACTTCAGCGTGGCGTTTTCGTCGGTCACCGGCGCCCTGGGCGCCCAGACCACGGCGTATTATGGTCTGACGCCCAACGCCACCTGGTTTTTTAAGGTGAAAGTTTCAACCGAACCCGATGCCGCCTACTCCGCGCCGGTCTCCACCATTACGGATCCTAATCCGCCGGTAAATCCGCTGATAACAGGCGTTTACTCCTCCAGCATCTCCGTCTCCTGGTCGGACGCCGGCAATAGCCCGGGATCCGTGTATCTGGCCCGGGCGGCGCAGGACGAAGCTTTTGAAGTGGAACTTGTTTCCACTCTGACCGTCGCGGGGTCGTATGTTTTTGAAGGGCTTGACCTTAATACCACCTATTATATCCGCGCGCGGACCGTCGGCTTTTCCGGCGTCGAGACCGCCGACGCCGGGTTCGGCTCCACAATAACGCTCTCCGCCCAGCCTGTTTCTCCGTCGTACGCCGCGGTTTATTCCAGCGGCGTCCTGCTTTCCTGGGATCCGAACGGGAACCTGGCCGGCACCAGGTACGAAGTCCGGATTTCCAGCGACGATTTTCTGACGCTGAATTATTCCTCGTTCCCAGCGGCGCCGTCGCTGGCCGCCTACGGCCTTGCTCCCAACACCACATATTATTTTAAAACAGCCTCGTTGAATTCGGCCGGGGCAGCCTCCGCGTATACGGTATTCCCGTCCACGCTGACCAGGGCGAATGTCCCGGAGCCCCACTCGTCGGGAAGCTTTGCCTCGGCGACATCCGATACCGTGGAGCTTCGCTGGCTCCAGAATTCCAATCCGGCCTATACGGAGTATTTTCTGCATGTGTCTTCCTCCCCGGATTTTCAGGGCCAGGAATACGGGGCGGGAACCTGGGCCGCCTGGACGTCGCTCGTTTCCGTGACACCCCTGGATGCCGGCGTCACTTTCTATTTCGAGGTTAAAGCCCGGGATGCGTTGTCAAGGGAGACGGCCTGGCTGGTTCTTGGCGCCACGAAGACTCTTACCGGGGCGGACACGATCCCTCCGTCCGTGATAGATCTGCAGGGCGGGGATGATGTTTTGCGGGGAGCGGCGGGCGGATACTATAGAGTTCATTTCTCCGATCTGGGCTCGGGACTTTCCAGATTTGAGGTAAAGCTGTCCACTTCCCAGAACCTGGCGGGGACGCCGCTGACCGGCTGGACCGAGGTCGTCACCGACATAAACGCCCAGAGTTACGAGACGGACTGGCAGCTTCCTGAGGCGGTTTTTCAGACTATAACCGAAGGCGTTACGGCTTACGCCTCGGTGCGGGTCTATGACCTGGCCTCCACGCCCAACGTCACGGTGTCCACGGATGTTTTTTATGTCATCCGGGATACCACGCCCCCCGTTATCGTGAACGGCGCCGTGTCCCCGTCGGGCTGGCAGAGTTCCGATCCCGGACCGTTCAACGTGGACTTTTCCGACGCGCGTTCCGGGCTGGCGCTCATACAGTACAGCGCCGCCTATTCCGCCGGCGCGGCCGACGCCTCGGTGCTGGGCTGGACCGATATAGATACGCTGGTTTCCTCCGGGACATATACCGCGGACTGGAGCGTGGATTTTCAGGCGCTGTCAGGAGGCGCGACCAATTACATCAGCGTCCGCGCGGCGGACGCGGCCGGGAATTTTACTACGCTGGCTGATGCGTTCAAGATCCTGAAGATCGCCGGAGGTCCGGGAGTAGCGTTCGCTTCTCCGTCCGCCGCCTATGTCTCCACGGCGGCGGCGCTGTCAGGTTCGGCTTCCGGAGGAAGCGAGGGGATAGCGGTAAGTTATGTAGAGGTCTGGTTGAAAGAACTGGCCGGCGGGAAGTATTACGACGGCGCGGGCGGTTTCTCCGCGGGCGCGCCGGTCTGGCTCAGGGCGGCCGGCGGACAGGTCTGGAGCCTGAATGTCGCCACTTTCGGGCTTGTCAATCTATCCTCCTATACCGCGGTGGCCAGGGCGAAGGATACTCTGGACCGCTATTCGCTTACCTACGCCACCGCTGCGTTCACGCTGGATCAGGACGCGCCGTCGGTAGCTCTTTCCTCACCGGCCGCGCTCTCCACGGTTTATGCCCTGGACGCGATAACCGGTACCGCCGGCGACGCGGGCAGCGGTCCCGCCCAGGCGGGGATAAGCGTTAAACGGCTTATTGACGGGAAGTGGTGGAATTTCTTAAGCCGGGGGTGGGACACTGCGCAGTCTTCCAGCTTTACCGCGGTTTCCGGGGGGGGCTGGACTTTCCTTCCCGACGTTTATCTGAGCGGCAATATGCTGAGCGGCTACGATTATTTTGTTACGGCCTGCGCCGCGGACGCGGCGGCCCCCGCCAATCTTTCCGCTTTCGGCCTGGCCGGTTCCACTTTTACTTTTGTGGACGCCACGCCTCCCGGACAGACGGTGCAGGTTTCGGCTTCCACCAGTTCCGTGTCCGTCCCTCCCGGCAGGCTGCGCGTCACCTGGGTCTTTCCCGGGGACGACGGCGGGACCGGGCTGCTGGGGATGGGCGAGTTCGCCGTCAAATACGCCACGTTTACCGGGTTCGACTACAGCACTGCTTCGGCCCAGGTGCTTATCGCCACCGCGTCGGTTCCGGCGGGAAGCACGCAGGTGTATCTTATATCCGGGCTTGCCAATTCCGCGAGTTACTACCTCAGGCTCTGGACTAAGGACGACGCCGGTTTCTGGTCGGCGGCCTCTCCGGAGTTCGCCGGCCTGGCGGGAGAAGGCCTGCCCGACGCGATCGCGGGCCATGTGCGAACCTCCCCCGGACAGGGTATAACCGGCGTGCTGGTGGAAGCGTTCAACGCTTCAGGCGCCGCCGCCCGGACGGCGTATACCGTAGACGACGGGAGCGGGAGTTTTACGGCGTACGGCCTCGACGCGGGGGTGTACAGGGTGCAGGTTACCTGGGTGGAGGACGGGATAGCCAGCTCAGTTTCCAAAGATGGTATTCCGGTGGGCTATGCCGACGCGGATTTCACCCTTTCCGTGACCTATACGCTGGCAAGCGTCTCCGGAGTAATACCGGCAACAACTCGCAGGTCGCAGGTCACAAGTCACAGGTCGGAGGCGATCGGTTATAGCGGGGTTGCGTTATATCAGCAGGGTAGGCGCGTGGCGGCAGTGGAGGCGGAGTATGACGGAAGTTTTAAAATAGCGAATCTGCTGCCCGGTGATTATGAACTCAGGGCGCCCGGCATGGCGCCGCTCCCGGTGCGGCTGAGGAGCGGGGAAAACCTTGTGGTAAAACCGCTCGGCGAACTTCTGGCGGAGGATTCCCTTTACGCATATCCGGATCCGGCCCGGACCTGGGTGAAGTTCCGTTTCAGAACCGATGACTTGTCGGTTAAAAAAGAATTAAGCGTTTTCAACGTGGCGGGTCTTCTGGTAAAAAGGGTTCGCGGCGACGACCCGGGCTGGATCGGTACGGGGAATCCCTATGAGTTCCGCTGGAATTTTTCCGGTTCGGATCCTGCGCCAGGAGTTTATTTTTACAAACTCAACGTGAAGTCGCAAACCACCGGAAAGAGCCGGGTTAAGACGGGTAAGTTCGCGGTGATACGTTAACGGCCAGTAGTTAGTGATCAGTAGATAGTGGTCAGTGGGAGATTTAAAATGAAAAAAACATGGTTAAGTCTATTTTTGTGCGCCTGTCCGGCGGGGGCCGCTTACGCGGGGAATCTTACGGGCCATGTCATTTCGGTCGTGGACGCCGGAGGAAATATTCGCGCCACATATTCCAATTCAGAAACCATTACCCTCAGGCAGCAGGTAAATAACGCCGTCCAGGGCACGGGAATGATCAATTTCACGTTCAGGATCTTTAACCCCGGCGGCGTCGAGGCTTTCACGCACACCGGCAACGCGGCGCCGGGCACGCCCGGCCTCAGCCAGACCCAGCTCTCCGGCGTGGCTGTTTCGCGTTTTTATTCCACCCCCGGGCAGTACACTTTCCGGGGAGAGGCTTCCCTGGACGGGGAAACCTCCGCTCCGACCGGCGTCAACTTCACCATTTCCTCGCCCAACATCACGCTCATTTATCCGCCTTCCGGCGCCGCCGGGCTTGCCGACACGCCGCTTATCTTCAGGTGGGTGGGCAGCGGAGCTTCCCAATACCGCATTACCGTGGCTGAGAACGCCGGGCTTTATAACCCGGTGCATCAGTCCATCAACTCGGGGGAAACCCTGTTCAGCTATCCGCAGAATCCCTCCAATCCCAGGGAACAGCTGGTTCCGCAGCAGGTTTATTACTGGAAAGTGGAGGGGCTGGACGCGGCGGGCAATACTATTTCGGAAAGCAATGTTTATAATTTTTCGCTCAGGAACCAGGCTTCTTCCCAGTCGCGCAATGTCAGCGTGACCGGTCTGGAGCTCGCCGCTCCGCTTTTGGACAGGACAGAACCGCTGAACTTCAAGGCCACGATCTATAATTCCGGCAGCAGCGCCGAAACCAATATCGGGCTCAGGATGTCGCTCGGAGGCATCAGCGCCCAGGATTCTCCCAAACAGATCCAGACCCTGACTTCCGGCGAGCGTAAAGAAGTGTCTTTTACCGCCTTTATGCCTTCTGACCAGGAAACCAGCCTGGCTGTCGCCTGCGTGGATATCTTCGACGACAATCTTGCCGACAACTGTAAGACGAAATTGATAGCTAAAGATAGCGGCGGCCCCCCCGCGTCCGGAGGGCCTTCCAAAAAACTGAGCTATGACGAACTCTGGGCGGAACTGACAAAACGGCTGGGACCGGACGCGCTCAAGGCGCTTGAGGGTTATACGTTCCAGACCATAGAGTGCGGCAACTGCTCGGGTTCCGAACTTAATGATCTTCTGGCGGCCCTGATCAGCGGCGACGCCACGCTGACCGGCGCCAGCATAAGCGAAACCGGCGGCGCGGCCGCGGCCCCGTCCGCGCAGACCGGCCGGGGGACGGCGGAGACCGCGGGCGCGGAAGAGGCGCCGGGAATGGATCTGGAGATCATTAAACCGTCGGCTCTCCAGGATGAATGGACGGGGTACGCGGCGGCTTTCTCGGAAAAAGAGGCCTCCACTTTTGTCGTTACCGGAAAAAAAGAATGGAAAAAATTATGGCAGTCCCTGTCCGGGGCCGAACTCCCCGACGTGGATTTCCCGGAGAAAATGGTTCTTGGCATAGTTTCCGCCTCCCGCGACAGGGCCGAGACGATACGCATTCTTTCCAGGCGGCGGACCGAGGAAGGGCTTATGGTGGATTATTATTTCATACAGGCCTCCAAAGAGAAAGAGATCCCGGCCGCGGCCTATATCCTTAAGGTCGTGGGCAGGGAGGCTGGTAAGGTAAATTTCAGGAGACTGGATATTGGCGCGAAGTAACCGGAAATAAAAAACGGAGGAATTATATATGAAACGCGGACAATGGAAGAGATCGGTGATGATAACGCTTGCGCTGCTGTTTGGGGCCTCGTGGCTGCCGGGCCGTGCCGCGGCGGCGGGCAGGGTCAACGCCATCGTGGTGTACGTGAGCGGCGACGTCCAGGTGAAGCGATCCGGGGGGAGCGCGTTCGAGCCTTTAGCCCTGAACGATATGCTTTACTTCGGAGATGAGGTTAAGACTGGTCCGTCCAGCCGGGCCTCCCTGGCCACCAAAGGCGGCGCCGAGGTCCGGCTTAACGAGAACTCAACTTTCAACACCGACGCCCGCGCCGGGGCCAATGGAATGCTCCGCCTCAAGGTCGGCCAGCTCTGGACCAGAATGCTGCATAAGATGGCCAAGCTGGACGTCCGGACGCCTTCGGCTGTCTGCGCGGTCCGGGGAACCGAAGCCGACATAGAACAGCGGAGCCTGCTGACGGTCAAGGTGTACGAAGGCCATGTGGACGTGCAGAATTCTCTGGGCAGGCAGTCTCTGGCGGCCGGACAGATGAGCACGGTTTCAGGCGCCGGCGCGGCTCCCGCCGCGGCCAGGAAGATGGGCGCTTCCGATGTGGGGAATTGGCAGGAGGGCATTACGTCCAAGGATATGCAGAAATTTCTGGACAAGCTAAGCTCCGAGGCGGGCGGTGAGAAGAAGCTAAAACTTAAAATAGACAAAGACGGCAAAACCAAAGATGTTGAGATTAAGCTGAAGAAAAAGTAGGGGCTAAAGGCTGATGTATTGCGGTCTATATGCGCGGGGATCCCCGCTCCTGTCCGTGTCTGCGGCAGAGCGGGGATCAGGAACCGGAAATATCGTTTTTTCTTCGGGATTTGGGTTGGCCGGCGAGGTATACTATGAGAGGCGAATTTTATGATAAATCTGAATAAATTACGATCGGCTTTCCTCTTTTTCGGTATCCTCCCGCTTTTGTGCGGAAGCGGCAGCGCCGCCGAAAGTTCCGCCGCGCAATTCCTGAGTCTCGGTTTCGGAGCCAGGGCGCTGGGCATGGGAGAAGCTTTCACGGCGGCGGCGGACGATGTTTCGGCGGTATATTATAATCCCGCCGGGCTGGCCCGGCTGAAATCAGGCGCTGGAGAAGCGCTGATCTCCCATTCCTGGCATATCCAGGACACGGGGTTGACCCAGCTGGCTTACGCCCGCGGGAATACCGGATTTTCGCTTACCTATTTTTCTGCGGGGTCGCTGGAGGGGAGGGATGAGGCCGGGAATCTTAAGTCGGACTTTACGGCGGAGGATTTCGCTTTTTCCGGGGGGTACGCGGTAAAAGCCGGAAAGCTGTCCGCCGGCGCCGCTCTGAAAGCGGTCAGGCAAAGAATAAAGAGCAGCGCGGCTTCGGCTTTCTGCGCGGACGCCGGCCTGCTGTACGGTTTTGACGGGACGCCGGTCACTCTGGGCCTGTCCGTGTCCAATCTGGGGACGGAGGTGAAATTTGAGGACGAGAGTTTCCCGCTGCCGGTGGTCTACCGCGCCGGTCTCGCGGTGCGCACCGGCAGGGCATTTCCCGCGGTGCTGGCGGCGGAAGCGGATTTCCCCAACGATTCTTCCGCTATCTTCCGGATCGGCCTGGAATATACCGGGTTTGAGATTCTCGCGCTCCGGGCCGGCTACAGGACGGCGCCCTCGTCCCAGCGGAACGCGATCCTGGGGAAAGGTTTCGGCGGCTCTTCGGGCCTGAACGAGCTTTACGGTTTTTTCATGGGTCTGGGGTTCGACCTGAAGTCCATGAAGCTTGATTACGCCCTGCTCCCCTACGGAGAACTGGGCAGTTCACACAGGTTCTCGGTGGGAATGCGGTTTTAAAGGCAGTGATTAGTGAATAGTGAGTAGTGGTTAGAGACGGCGAAAAACGGGTACATCTTATGAAAACAAAAAAAATATTCTCCGTGCTTTTTATACTGGCCGCCGGTTACTGGTTACCGGTTACCGCTCTTTACGCCGGGGTGCCTAACCTCATTACCTATCAGGGACGGCTGAAAGAGAACAATCAGCCCGTGAACGGCAGCCGCAATATAGAAATATTCCTGTGCGACACGGTTACCGGCGGCTCATGCCATACTTCGAATTCGCAAAGCGTGACCGTCTCCACCGGCCTTTTCAGATCCACTTTCACCGTGCCGGGAACCGTTGACCTGTCGGCGGGAAACTGGTGGCTGGAACTCAAGGTGGAAAGCACCGTGCTTTCTCCGAGGGAACAGCTTTCAAGCGTGCCTTATTCGCTGCATTCCGCCAGCGCCGCTTATGCCAATAACCTGGCCGCCGCCGCGGGCGCCGGGGCGGTCATAGCTTCAACGCATGTGTATCTCGTAAACGGCGCCAGCCTTACCGTCTCGGGGGCTGTGAGCGCGAATATTTTCTACGGCAACGGGTCGGGCCTGACCGGCGTGACCGGGGCCAGCGGAACGGATAATACCAAAGTGTTAAAGGCCGGCGACGTAATGAGCGGGCCGCTGCTGATCTTGTCCTCGGCGGCGATACTCGCGCCCGACACGCAGTCCATGGCATTATGGGTGTCCACCTCCGTCAGCCAGCCCATACTGGCCGTTTCGACCGCCGGCCGCGTGGGTATAGGGATCGCCCTGCCTTACGCGGATCTGCACGTCAAAGGCCCGTGGATATTAGGCGCTTCTAACGCGTTTCCCGCGTTCGGTGTCGCGGGCTGGATGAACTCGCTTCAAGGTAATTTGCTGGAAGGCGGCGGCGGCTCCTGGGCTAATCATTTTGTTTCCTACGGCGGCGGAGATATAGCGCGGTTCGGCGCAAGCGCTTCCAGTGGGGCGACGCCGGACGTTAAAGTCGTTGTAACCAACGCGGGTAAGGTGGGTATAGCGACCGGCGCGCCCCAGGGTTTATTCCAGGTAGGATCTGACGTTTTTACGGCGTTAAGCGGCGGTAATGTCGGCATCGGGACCGCGGCCCCCTTGTCGAAATTAGACGTTTTGAACGGCTCCATAACTATAAGGGGGGCGCAGGCCGGTCTGGTGTTCGAGGACGCGGATCGCGTCATATCTTCGGAAACGGCGGCCGGGCTGGGCGCCGGCATACGGGTGTCCACCAATGTTTACATAGTCGGTTTCTCTTCGGCGGCGAAGTATTACGGCGACGGTTCGGCTTTGACCGGGGTCGCGGCCGGCAGCGCCCTGAACGTGACCGGGATCGTGGCGCTGTCCCACGGCGGCACCGGCGCGGATCTCTCCTCCGCCGGCGGGCCCAATCAATTCGTGCGCCAGAATTCCGCGGGCGGAGTATTCAGCGTTTCCGCCATCGCGGACGCGGATGTGCCGGACACCATCACCCTGTCCGATCTGACGCAGGTGACGAACCGCGACCATTCCGTTCTCACCAGCACCGGCGCCAACACCCACGCGCAGCTGGACGCGCACCTGGCGCTGACCGGCGCCGCGCACGGCGCCACTGCCGCCAATACGTCCAATAAGATAGTATCGCGCGACGCTACCGGAGGTTTCTCCGCGGGCGCGATAACGGTTTCTTCTATCACCGCGACAGACGCTTCAGGCATTTCCGCCTCGCAGGTAATGTTTGCCGGCAACGTGGCGGTATCGTCCGAAACTTCTTCCGCTTTCGGTTCCGGGATAAGGGTGTCCACTAATGTCTACATGGTCGGATTTTCTTCCGCCGCCAGATATTACGGCGATGGTTCGGCCTTGACCGGTGTCGCCGCCGCGCTGGTGCCCGCGGCCGGAGTGCAGAACGGAATTCTGGGCGTAAATGTCGTGGCCTCGTCGGTGGGACTGTCCGGTTTTTATAACGCTCCTCCCGTGCGCGCGAATCTTGGTCTTGCCATCGGGACGAATGTGCAGGCCTGGGACGCCGACCTCGACGATCTGGCGGACGGCTCTCTGACGGGTTCCAAGGTCGGCTCGGGCGTGCCCGCGGCGAATATCGCCGACGGTTCATTGGGCGCGAATGTGCTGGCTTCTTCGGCGGCCGTCAACTCGGTTTACGATAACGCCATAAGCGGGGTAAGCGCGTCGAAATTAAGCGGCGATGTGCCGGCCGGCAATCTTGGCAATGCGGTGTTAAAAGCCGGGGACACGATGACGGGGGCATTAACCATAAGCGTTCTTCCGTCGCAGCCGTCCGCTCTTGTCACCAACGGCGTCGTCATAAGCAGCGGCGGCGTCATCCAGACCACCGGTACGGGGTATGGAACCATCCCGGGGGATCCCCGCGGCTTCGGCGCGGTGGATCTTCAGGCGATCAGAAGCGTCGCCGGCCAGGTCGCAAGCGGCCAATATTCCGCGTTGGGCGGGGGAGGATATAACACTGCCTCCGGTTTCTATTCGGCCGTGGGAGGGGGCGCCTCCAATACGGCCGGCGGCAGCTGGGCGGTTGTATCAGGCGGCACCAATAATTCGGCGGCCGGATATAAGGCCGTGATCGGAGGCGGGGATTCAAACAGCGCCTCAAATGAATATTCGGCGGCGGGCGGCGGTAAATTTAATATCGTCTCCGGCTCTAACTCGGTCGTCTCCGGCGGCGCGTACAATGTTGCCGACGGCACGGCGGCCGTGGTCGCGGGCGGTGAGAATAACCGGGCTGGAGGCGCATATTCCGGCGCGTTGAGCGGCTCCGGCAATAAAACCGCGCAGCTGTATGCCGTGGCGGCCGGCGGTTATGGTAATAACGCCGGCGGCAAATATTCCATGATTCCCGGCGGATACCGCAACACCGCTACAGGGGACTTTTCGTTCGCCGCGGGTTATCAGTCGACAGCCGCCGCCAGCGGCGCGTTCGCCTGGAAAGATTCCGACCCGTCCGACAGCCTTCTCAATGATGTCGCGGATCAGGTCAGGTTCAAAGCTAAGGGCGGTTTCTGGGTGTCCACCGGCGCCGTTTACTCAGATCCGGCTTTCTTTATCGCCGGCAATAACAACGTGGGCATGGGTACGTCCGCGCCTGCGTTCAAACTGCATGTGGCCGGCCCGGGCGGGACTATCGCCGGACTCAGCACTTCCGCCAATAGCACCGACGCGGCGGTCTACGGCTGGGCCAATTCCGGGGCGACCGCCGTTAAAGGCGTTTCCACAGGAGGCGGCTACGCCGGCCGCTTCGAAGGCAATGTTTTTATCACCGACGGCGGCGCCGCCGGAACGGGGGGCAAATTGGAAGTCAAAGGGGAAACCAGCGACGCTACCAAAGCCGCGCTTAACGTGATCAATTCCGCGGGGGCGAGTCTGTTATATGTGAGAAACGACGGCAAGGTGGGCATAGGGGAGGCCAATCCAGCCCAGGCGCTGGTCGTAAACGGAGCGGTGACGGTGGGGGACACGATAGGTTTTACCACCGGCACGATCCGCTATAATACGGCGGCCGGGAACCACTTTCAGGGTTACAACGGCACAAGCTGGGTCAACTTCGATGTTTCCGGCGGAGGGTGGACTACCGCCGCCGGCGCAATTTACCCCGGCACGCTGTCCGATCTGGTCGGCATTGGAATTATTCCGGCCGGACACAAGCTGCAGGTGTATGACGATAACAGCACCCTGGGCCAGCACGGCATATATTCCCACATTTATCCTAACAGCGGCATTCCAACGACAAGCTACGGTCTTGACGGTTCAAAATCGGCCATTGCGGGACTTGCGGATTCCAACGGTGCGGATGCAAAATTTTTCGGCGTGGCCGGTTATCTGAACGGCGCCAGTCAGACCGATTCAGCGGGCGTTTTCGGCGGCGCGGATAAAGGCGCGGCGGGAATAAGCCCCGTTACATGGGGGGCGCTGGGTTACCGGGATTCCCTTTCCAAGGAATGGGCCGGTTATTTCAGAGGAGACGGCTATTTTTCGGGCAATGTCGATATTTATAACGGCGGCTCAAACGCGCTGTTAAGGATCAGCGCCGACGGGGCCGCCGGCGTAAACTCCCCCGTAGTCATTACGCAGATGAAAAACACCACCGGCAGTATTCTGCCCGGAATGACCTTGTTCTCCCTTTATGCCAACGGTTACAACAGTCCCTTTCCGGGATATCAGCCGGCCGCTCAGATATCCGTGGTCGCCGATGCCAATACCGGGGATGTTGCGGCCGATATGCCGGGCCGGATCGAATTCGCCACCACGCCGGACGGAACCGGCGCGCCGCAAACCCGGATGGTGATCAAAAGCTCCGGCGCGGTCGGTATCGGGATCACTAATCCCACGGCCCGGCTGGAAGTGCTGGAAACGGATACTTCCGGCGGCGCCTATGTCCTGAAAGTGGGCACGACCTCCTCCTCTTCCTCGCTTGCCGTTTCCACCGACGGCGCGGTTTTTGTGGGCGGAGATCTGAGGGCGAGGGTATGGCAGCGTGTTTTCGCGGCCGATCTGGCAAGCAATATGAGTACTTTTGTAATCCCGGGCCTGCGCGGCAACACGGACGGCGAATATAAGCTGCTTATCCGCCTGTTTGAAGGCGCGATGGGCCTCTGTACCGTGAAGTTACAGCCGAACATGGACACAACCCTCGGGAATTACAACTCCCAGTGGTATGGCGCAACCGGCCCCGCCGCGGTCAATCACGTGGTCAATACCGGGACATTGGACAGCATACCTGTCGCCACTGTCGGAACCGCAGGTCTGATAGAGCAGGCGTCTTTAATAGAGGGGACGTTGATCGCCCGTGGAAACCCCAAAGTTTACAGCGGCACGATGGTTTCCATTACGCAGCAGACCACAAGGCAGATCGGAGGCAGTTGGAACAACGCGGCGGAAATAACCTCCATACAGATCAATACGGACATAGCGGGTTGTCTAGGCGCCGGAACCCGCATAGAATTGTGGGCTTTCAGATAAGAAAGGTACGCAGAACCTGTCATCCCGGCGATCTGGCCGTCTGAGGGGCATAGCCCTTTGAAACGGCACCTACACAGGTATTGTTGGCCGGGATCCATTAGCAAAGATTTTTGGATTCCCGCTAAAAGCACGCGGGAATGACGAGCGGAAAAGTGAAAGGTAACAGGTGCCTTTTGAATATATGAGTATCTGCAAACTGGTTTTTGCGGTGTTGCTGCTCGTTCCTCCGGGCGTCTTCGCGGCCGGGGCGAAGAGCGGCGGCGCCGTTGTTATAAGCGACGATATTATAGGCGCGCCGGCGGGCAGTATCGAGTTGGCGGGGGGAATTTATCGCGCGCAGGGCTTTATCGGGGCGGTGGACAGCGGTCGGCACGAGGCCGGCGCGGCGGTGGTGGAATCCGGATTTTATTCATATCTCCTGAGCGCTCCGTCCGTCTACGGTTACTCAGGGGTTTCCACGGGGTCGATCCTCTTCAGCTGGCTGGACGCCAATCCCGCCGGCACCGATTATACGGTTTTTCTCTCCACCTACGCGGGGACTAGTCCCTACCTGACTTTCCAGAGCACTACGGCGTATGAGGCGAACTTCCCCTGGCTGGCGGCCAATACCAGCTATTACGCCTATCTTCAGCCGAACTACATGGAAAGCGATTTTACGGGGATGGTTTCCACAACGGCTGTCACGCTGAGTTCGGCCGTGCCCGGCGTTTTCCTGTCGGTGAACGACGCCGGCCCCCGTTCGGCGCAGTTCCGTTACGCCAGTTTCGTAAATCCTGGCGGAGTGTTCAACACTCCCTGGTCCCAGGAGGCGCAGTCGGCCCTGCCCAAAACGCTTTACGGCCACGGTTCGGCTCTGTACGGCGGCTTTCTCTACGCCGGCGGCGGCCACGACGGCGTGGGTTTCAGCAGCGCCGTCTATTACGCGGCCATGAACGCGGGCGGCGCGTGGAATTCCTGGACGGCGGCCGGGTATCTGCCGTCGGCGCGTTACGGCGCCGCGCTGCTGGCCGCCAAAGGCCGGCTTTACGCGCTGGGCGGTTATAATTCCGGCGGCGCCACCGATCAGGTCTGGTCGGCCGCTATCTCTTCCACGGGAGCGCTGGGAGCCTGGCGCGCCGAAGCGCCGCTGTCCGGCGCGCGGTATATGCACGCCGCGATCCTTTACCGTGGACAGATCTACGTTTCGGGAGGCTATTCCGCCGGGGCCGATGCCGTGGTCCGCCGGGCGGCGCCGGGGGATGACGGGGTCATTTCCTCCTGGAGCGCCGAGACTTCCCTGCCGTCTCCGCGCTACGGGCACGCCATGTCGGCCTACAACGGTTTTCTGTACTTGACCGGAGGAAAGGACGGATCCACCGTCCGGAGCACGGTCTGGACGGCGCCTGTCGGGGCCGACGGAGGGTTGGGCGCCTGGCAGACCCAAAGCTCCCTGCCGTCTCCGCGCTACGGCCATAAGACCGAGATCGTGGACGGACGGTTGATAGCGGCAGGCGGCAATAACGGTTCCTCAGCCCAGCTCCTTGTGTTCGGCTCCACCATTTCAGCGGATGGAACCACCGGCGTCTGGCAGGGATTTGACCCGCTCCAGGCGCCCCGGCAGTTCCACACACTTGAAAAGATCGGCGGCCGGCTTTGTCTGCTGGGGGGGTCGGACGGCTCGGTGTCCTACGCGAATGTTTCCGTCTCCACTTTCGCCGGTACCGAGTATCTCGCCGAAGCTGCTTCCGATTCCGGTTTCTCCACGATAGTGGGGAGTTCTTCCTGGAACCCGGATCATGCCTGGGACGCCGCCGGCCTTGTTCCGGACACCGATTATTATTTCCGCGTAAAGGCCAGGAATTGGGCCGGGGTCGAAACTTCTTATTCCGGTTACATAGCTACCCGCACCTACGCCGCGGCGCCGGCGCTTTCCACCTGGACAGCGGTATATCAGACCAGCGCCGCCGTCAGTTGGCAGTTGAACGGCAATCCGGGCGGCGTCAGCTACTATTGCGAGATCTCAAGCTATCCCGGCTATGTTCCGCTGACCGATTCCCTGTCTACCGGAGGGAATTACGCCGTCTTCTCCGCGCTTGTACCGGGAACCACTTTTTACGCCAGAGTGCGCGCCGTGGACGGGCTTGCCCGGAATACGGCTTTCCTGGAGCTCCCTCCGTTCAAGACCGGATTCGACCCCGCGCTGGATACCAGCAGTCCCACGGTCGTGGACAATCAGGGCGGCGATCCCGCGTGGCGGAGTACCAATACCTACGCTTACGCGCTGGAATTTCACGATACGGGCGGCTCCGGACTGGACAAATTCCAGATTCAGGCCGCCACGGAAGCCGGGGGCGGTTCCGGGATAGTCGCGGCCTGGACGGAAGCCGCGGCCGGCATAAACCAGGACGATTACGTTCAGTCCTGGCCCCTGCCTCAGTCCGTCTGGGAAAGTATGGCGGAAGGGGCGACTAATTATATCTCGGTCAGGGCTTTTGACAATGTGGCCAATTCTACTACGGTGTTCGACGCATTTTACGTCCTCAAAGACACCACGCCGCCGGGCATCTCTCTCAGTTACGTTCCGCCCGCGGGCTGGGTGGCGGAGAACCCCGGCCCGGTTTCCAGCGCCACTTTCACCGAAGCCCTTTCAGGTCTTGACCGGATCCAGTACAGCGTCAGCGTAAATAAACTTTCGCTGGACGGCAACGTGCTCCCCTGGACCGAGATCGCGTCCGTTCCGGGGTATTCCGTCGTCGAGGCGACCTGGAGCTATGATTTCACGCGCCTGGCTAATTCCGCCACCAATTATTTCAGTCTGCGGGGCACGGATCAGGCGGGTAACGAAACTATCCTGGCCGACGCTTTCAGCATACAGAAAAACGTAAGCGGCCCCGTGGTAACGATAAGTTCTCCGACCGCGCTCTTCCTGTCCACCATAACACAGGTGAGCGGTTATAACAGCGAGACGAACGGGAAGTCCGTGCTGCTTACGGAACTTTCCTTAAAAGACAAGGCGTCCGGGCTTTACTGGAACGGCGGCGCTTTCCTTTCCGGCACCCGGCTCTGGCACGTGGCCGCGGGCACTTACCCTTTCGTATTCGATATGCCCATGACCCTCGTTAACGGCAGGCAGTACGAAGCGGCGGCCCGCTCTTCCGATACGGCGGGCGATTACTCCGCCTCCTACGCGACTTATACTTTCACTTTCGACGACGCGCCGCCCGCGCTCGGCCTTTTGCACCCGGCCGGCGGCTCGACGGTCTATTCGGAAAATTACCTGAGCGGGACGGCGGCGGATTCCTCCGCCGGAGTCCTGCGCGTGGAGGCCGCCATTAAGCGTCTGGAGGACGGCAAGTGGTGGGATCCGTCGCTCTCGGCCTGGACGGCGGCCCGCGCCGCGTTCCAGACGGGAAATTCCGTTTACTGGAACTACAACTTCACCAATATCCTGGCGGCTTCGCTCACTAACGGCGCCAGTTATTACTGGACGGCGAGGGGGGCGGACAAGTCCGCCCCGGCCAACACCGGGGTTTTCGACGTTTACGGCGCCACTTTCGCTTATTACGACACCGCGCCTCCGGGAGCGGCGGACGACCTTGCCGCCGGTCCCGGCGCGAACCCGGGCAGCGCGGCCCTGGCGTGGACAGTACGGGGGGACGACGGCCCCGCCGGTTATCTGCTGAGCGGCGGCTTCGCGGTGCAATATTCCACTTTCGCCGGCGCCGCTTTCTCCACGGCCTCCGCTTCCGTAATTATAAGCACCGCCGGTCTTGTCGCGGGCGCGCGCGCCGGGCATACCATTATCGGCCTGGCGGCCGGCGGCACTTATTACTTCGCGCTCTGGACCAAAGACGACGCCGGGAACTGGTCAGGCCTTTCCAATATCGCCTCCGGCCAAACCGCCCTTTCCGAGGCGGGGACTATCGCCGGCGCCGTCACCCAGGCATCGAGCCAGCCCATACAGGGCGTAATGGTGGAGGCCTACACCCAGGCCGGAACTCTCGCCGCTTCGGACACTACTTCCAGCGCGGGAAAATATTCTCTCTCCGGCCTGAGCGCCGGGAAATACACGGTCACGGTTCTGTGGAGCGCGGAGGATATAGCCAGTTCTGTTTCCAAAGGCGGCGTGGATTGCGGAGCGGGGGATCTCAATTTTACGCTGAGTATTTCCTACCAGCTGGCCGGGGTTTCAGGGGTGATCCCGTCCGGCTACCGGCCCGGATCCGGCTACCGGGCGGCCGCCGCCGGCCCTGAAGGAGACCGGCCGTATGTGGAACTTTTCCAGCGCGGCCGGCGCGTGGCCATGGCTTACGTGGACGAACAGGGCAGATTCTCGCTGGACAACCTGCTGCCGGGCACCTACTCCATCAGGGTCTACAACGGAAAAGAATTCACGGAACCCCAGACCGTAAAGCTTAAGGACGGCGAGCGCCTTCTGTTCACGCCCAAGTGGAACGTTCTCAATAAGGAGGCCGTTTACGCCTATCCCAACCCCGCCGGGAGCGAGGTAAGCCTCCATTTTGAGACCAGCCTCACCCCTTTCGAGGCGGAGATCCACGTCTTCGACATAGCCGGCCGGCTGGTCAAGAAATTTCCGACAGCCGCCGTTGAGCAGAATTATAAAGGGTTTGGCCTGCACCGGATCCGCTGGCGGCTCTCCGGGGAGAAAGTGGCGTCCGGGGTTTACATCTATGTCCTTAATATCAAGGATCCGAAAACCGGGGAGCGCGCGCGGAGTATTAAAAAATTTGCGATAATTAGATAATTTGGATCAAAGATGCGCCTAACTAAACTTGCCCTGCTCCTGTGTCTGTCTTTCCCGCTCCGCCTTTGGGGCGAGGATTCGGCGAGCCTTCAGTTCACCGTCGCCGCGCCGGATCCCGTGGTTGCGGGCGAGAACGTTAAATTCCAGACCTTGACTGTAAATACCGGCGCGACCCAGTGGGAGAAAGGCTCCTACTACTGGGTGGCCGAGGTCTACACCATAGAGAACGAAGAACCCAGGTTCCTGGCCCAGACCGAGCCGGTCACCCCCGCGGAAAGCGTCCCGCCCGGCGGCGCCGGCGGCGTGCAGCTGGTCTTTACTGTGCCGGATACTTTCAGCGGCCGGCGCCTGCTGTACAGGGTCATTCTCATAAAGGACGGCCGGCGCCTGCTGGAAACGGATTTTAAAGGCTTTCAGGTCATAGAAAAGAAATTCACTCCGCCGCCGCCCCAGGATTTCAGGGCGGGCGGAGACGTCAGCGTCACCTATAAGAATTCCAGCACGGGAGGGTGGGATAATCATCAGGTCATAACTTCCGCGAACATCGTCGGTAAGGTCAAACGGGCCTCTTTCCTCTTTAACACTTACCTCGTCCATACTTACAGCAGGCCGGTCACGCCCACTATCGTGCTTTTAAATCTTTACGCCCCCTGGGGCAATCTTAGCGCGGGCGATATCGCGCCCACCCTGACGCCGTTGAGCCTGGACGGGCAGGGTATGCGAGGGGTCTCGTATGAAAGGCAGAAAAACCGGTGGGCTTTTACCGGGCTGGTGGGCCGGATAGTCGCGCCGCAGGAACCCACCGCTTCGTTCTCGGGGCGCTTTGCCAGGTACACGGGAGGGGGAAAGGCCGTTTATGAGCTGAGGCCGAACCTGAAATTATCGCTGGACTATGTGCTGAGCAAGGACGACGCTTTTTCCATCACCATAGACACCTCGGCCAATATTATGAAGCCCCAGCAGAGCGTCGTATCCGGCGCGTCCCTGGAGTGGAAATTCCTGAACGCTTTCACGCTTAACGGCGAGTACCAGGCCAGCGCTTTCAAGGCCGATCTTAAGAGCGAAGCCCAGGCGGTCCGGGGGACGGGCTACAGGCAGGAACTGAAGTACAGATCCGGGCTTGTGGGACTTAAAGCCGGGTTAAGCCGGGTGGACGCCAAATTCGCGTCCCTGGCCAGCCCCTCCGTAATCCCCGACCGGCTGACCTACGACGCCGAGGCCGGAGTTTATCCGGCGGATTGGCTGTCTTTTTCCGCGGCTTATAACACCTATCGGGACAACCTGGCGAACGACCCCGGAAAGACCGCCACCACCCAGACCCAGACGAATTTATCCAATACGCTGCGCCTGTTCGGCGGTTCCATGCTTACCACGTCCATGATGACCAACACCGCGCTCGGCAAACCGGCCGGGGTTCAGGATAACCGGACCAATACGCTCAATGTCTCGCTGATGCAGCCGATAAATGTTCATACCGTCAATATCTCGGCCCAGACCAGCGACTTTAAGGACAATACCCGGCTGTCGCACGACCTGTCCTCCACCCTCTTCTCCCTGAGCGGCTCTTTCCGGGTCTCGCCCAGGCTGTCCCTTTCCTCCGGCATGGTCAATTCCGTCACCAAGGACAAGATAGACGCTTCCTCCAACAAGAATAATTCATTCACCGGCAATATCACCTACGGCATACCGCGCCGGGCCATGGCTGTCCAGCTCTGGGCCACGCTTTCCTCTAACAAGAACAGTTCGCTGGTGACGCCGGGGGATACGAGCGTCATGAACCTGAATCTTGAGACGGTCTGGCTGAAAAGCAGGAGTTCCAAATTCACTTTCGGGGTGGGTTCCAGCGCCAAAACCGACAACCGCAACAGCGCCAACAACACCAGCGAGATCACTTTCCTCACCAGGCTGAATTACTCGTTTTAGCGGTCAGGGTTTCAGTGTGGGGCGCGCTTTCCGCGGTTTTGCGGATCGGTTTTTTTGCGCGTTCTTTCCGCGAACAGCGGTTCGGGGGAGCTTGTCCAGGGCCTGCATATACTCTTTTAACTGGCCGTCGTCCGGGGCCAGTCTGAGGGCTTTTTCCCAGGTGTCCCTGGCACGGGGGTAATCTTTAAGCTGGAGATAGGTGGAACCGAGGCGTTTAAGCGCTGTTGTGTCTTCCGGCTCGAATTTCAGCGTGTCTTCCAGCTCCCTGACCGCCAGGTAGAACTTGGAATCGTAAATGTAGTGCAGGGCAAGTTCCTTTTTGTGATCCAGCACGCCGGTTTGGGCCGGCTTTGTGTCGTTCAGTTTCAACTGGGGGGACTCTTCTTCCAGCAGCGCGGTGAGCTTCTGAAAACGCGCGTCCCTGGGACTGAGCTCGGCGGCGTAGCGGAAAGCGTCGTAGGCGAAAGGCAGGTTCTCCTCTTCGTTGACGAAATTAAAAATTCCCTGGGCGGCGATGTTCCAGGGCTTGGCGTTGGACGGTTTGCGTCCCGCTATCGCGGAGATCTTTTTCAGCCTGCCGGCCAGTTTTGAGAACAGCGGACTGGAGGGATCCACCGCCGCCATCTCTTCGATTTTGAGCAGCGCTTCCCCGTAGTGTCCCCGCGCCACCAGCGCGTAAAATTTTCCTTTCTGTCCGGCGGCCGAGCCGGACAGCTTTTTCCGGGCTTCCTCTATCATGTTCCTGGCCGTCACCTGGGTCGGATCCAGCCGCAGAACCTGGCTCCAATAGTCTATGGCTTTCTGATAGTTCCCGGCCAGATAACTTTCGAAAGCTTCGTCGTAGGCCAGCGTCATCTGACGGCTTTCCGGAGCGGGCTGGGCGTCCGCGGCGGCGGAGGTCTCCTGGGCGCGGGCTCCGGGGACGGAGAGCGCCGGGATAGCCGGGCCGGAAAAGAGCGCGGCCAGCAAAATAGTCCTGCCCCAAAAATCGCTTTTCATTTAAAAACTCCTCTTGTGCCGGACGCTTAAAATCAACCCGCCGTTTCAGCGGGCTGATTTTGCGCGTTCTCCTGGCGGATAACCGTTATCTCGATCCGTCTGTTCCTGCCCCGGCCCTCCTCCGTATCATTAGGCGCGAGGGGGCGGTATTCGCCGTAGCCGTAAGCGCTCAGCCTTCCGGCCGGAAAGCCGTCCGCCGCCAGGTAGTTGATGACCGAGAAAGCCCGCATGAGAGACAGTTCGCGGTTCGAGCGGAATTTTTTTCCAAGCATCCGCGCCGCGTCGGTATGGCCCTCCACGAGCACCGGGCTGTCCATTTTTTTCAGATTTTCGGCCACGCTCCGCAGGAGCTCTTTCGCCCCGGCCTTGAGTTCCGCCGAGCCGGAGTCAAAGAGCACGGGCGCGGAGAAGGTCAGCTTGATCCTGCTGGTCGTGACCTCTACGCCGAGCTGGCCGGCCTGGATCTGTTTTTTGAGGTCTTCTTCCACTTTTTTCGTGAGCTCCATGTCCTTTATTTTTTTGTCGGCGGATTTCACACCCAGTTCTTTCTGCAGGGTGGCGATGGCTTTTTCATATTCGCTTCTTTTCATGTTGTAGGAGAAAGCGTACAGCGCCAGGAAAAGTATCACCAGCGTGGACATCAGATCCGCGAAAGGCACCATCCAGAGCTGTGTATTGCCTTTTTTCAAGTGCCCGTCCTGACCACCAGGATCTCTATCCGGCGGTTCCGGGCGCGGCCCTCCGCGGTGTCATTGGAGGCCACGGGGCGGTATTCTCCGTACGCCGCGGAGATGAGCCGCTCGTTGGGGATCCGGAATTCGGAGGCCAGATACTCCACCACGGAATCGGCGCGGGCGGCGGAAAGCTCCCAATTGGTTCCGTAATCCCCGCTCCTGATGGGGGCGGCGTCGGTGTGGCCCTCAATGAGAATATCGTTCTTGTCCAGTTTCTTCAACAGGCCGCCCATAGCGGCCAGGACTCCCAGGGCGTTCGGCTCCAGCCGCGCCCTGCCGGATTTGAAAAGTATGGGGGCCGAGATATTTATGCGGATCACCTTGTCGGTCAGCTCTATATCGGCCAGATCCTTAAGTCCCGCCTTTTCCAGCTCGGCGCGGAGGGTTTCGGCGGCGTCCTTTTCCCTGAATTTCTGTACCACGTTCTCCGCCTTTTTTTCTTTCTCGGCTTCCATATGCTCCCGGTCGAAACCGCTCAGAAAGCCGGCATGCGCCTCTTTTTCCGGCCGGAGGCTGAAGACATAGAGTATCAGAAAAAATAGCATCAGGTTGGTCATGATATCGGAAAGCACGATGAGCCAGAGGGGGTTCTCCTCCGTCCGGTGCGGGGAATAGCGTTCTATAAAGAATTTCATTTCTTCAAAGTTTTCGCTTTTCTCCGCAGGGCCAGGGAGAGGTAGCCTTCGAGTTTTTTGGAGACCAGCCAGGGAACGTCGCCCTCATGGAGGGAGACGATGCCTTTGGCGATGATCTCCCGGAGCAGGATGTCCTCTTCGGAATAGTAGCCGAGTTTGCTGGCTATCGGCAGGAAGAGGAAATTGGCCGAGAAGATACCGTAGAATGATGCCGTCATGGCTATGGCCATGGAGGAGCCCATCATCTGCGGGTTCTGGATATTGCGCAGAACCTGCACGACGCCTATCAGCGTTCCCAGGAGGCCGAAGATGGGGGCGAAAGTGCCGGCCGAGTTAAAGATATTGGTCTGCTGCTGGTGGCGCAGGCGGGTGGTGTTGATGTCGTGCTCCATGCGCTCGTGCAGGATATGCTCGTCCACCCCGTCCACGATCATCTGGCAGGCGTCGGCCAGGAAAGCGTGGGGCAGGCGGGGGATCTCGGACGCTATGGCCTCAAGGCCGTTTTTTTTGGAGATGTCCGCGAGGTTCACGATGACGCGGATGATCTCCGAGATGGGGGGGCGTTTGGGCGGGAACAGGACCAGGCGGAAAGAGCTGGACGTCCATTTGAGCGCCGCCCAGGGGTAGGAGATCATCACCGAACCGAGAGTGCCGCCGAAGATAAGAACGATGGCCTCCCAGTTGAGCAGGAACTTCAGCATGCCTCCGGAGGAAAGCACGAATACTATCACGCCGATGCCGAAGAACGCCCCGAAAAAAGTCATTAGATCCATAATATCTCCTCGCACCCCGCGCTTTATTTTAGTTGTAACTATCAACCTTTATTTTCTGTAACCTGGGGAGGGGGCAACGGATCAGCCTCCTGCGCCGGAACCTGCGCCGCCGGTTCCGGGGGCGGGACGGAGCCTGTTTTATTGAGCGTTATAAAACCCTCCTGCGCCAGTTTTTTTAATTCCTGCGCCACCCGCGCTCTTTCGGCGCGCTGTACTTCCGGAGCGGGATTCCGCGTGAGATCCAGTTCCTGCCGAAACCGTTCCTGCATGCCCTCCGACAGCTTTTCCAGAAAGGCCTGGGCCAGATCCGAATTCTTGAGCGCCAGCGCCAGATTCCGCATCGGGATCCTGCGCGCCAGCATCTGGGTCTGGGCCGGTTCCAGTTCTCCGAGATCGCCGAACCGGACTATGGCCGCGGAAAGTTTTGCGGCGAACTCCGGGTTGTGAACGGCAAAAGACAGGGAGGCTTTATCCTGCATGTTTTCCGGGAGCTGCTCGATGATGCCTATGGTTTTTTCCTCGCTGCCGACGACATAGTCCAGGGCGGAGAACAGCGCGGTCTCAAGTCCCTTGATCCGCGCCTCCGGCATGAGAGTCACTTTGGGCAGGCCGGCCAGGGCGTCTATGCTTTTAGGGTAGAGGGCTTCCACCAGGGCGGCCGCCACTGGCCCGGAGGCGTAACTGAGGACTATCGTGAGATCCTCTACCGGCCTTGTGCGCAGTATGAACGCCAGGTTTCCGGCGTTTTCGGTAGTGAGGAACCAGAAAGGAGATTTTCGGGGAGGTTCCGACCACAGGCTCATTTTTTTGTCCTTGGGTTTGTCTTCAACCGCGGCGGCTGGGAGAATTTCCGGGTTTTTTTCCTGGTTCCGCTCTTCGCCGGCTTTTGAGCCGATTACGCCTACAAGATCCCTGGCGGTGAGGGCGAAGGGTTTGAGAAAAGCGAATACGGTGAAGACGCCGAGCACCGCGGCCAGCAGCACCCAGATCAGGTTCCAGAGATTGGGGGGGAGGAGGAGGTCGGCCGGGGAAAACGGCCGCGCTTTTCGGAAATCCATTTTCTCCACGGTTATAAGGTCTTCTCTTTCCGGAGGCAGGCCCAGCAGTCCGGCCGCGAGTTTTTTGGCGAGCTTGAAGTCCCCGTCGGGAAGGCTCCTGTCCAGGATGAGGGTGGCGGAGATTTTTTTTATCATGGTCAGGGAACTGGAAAGAGAGATCTCCCCGACTTTTTCCTTTTCCGGGATGCCGGGCAGAAAGTCGAGCGCGGCGGGTTTTTTCTGTTCTTCCTGCAGCTCGGCCGAGATGATGACGATGATGTCGCCCGTGCCGAGCGCCTCGGAAAGAACTAGCTGGATCCTTTTCTCAAGCGAGCTTTCAAGCGCCAGTTTCGCTTCCATGGAGGAACGGGAGGAGGCTTCGGCGGCCCGGCACCGGGAACCGGGGGAAAACAGGATAACCGCGCCGAATACCGCGATAAAACAAATCCATGCCTTGACAGGCCTGAGAGAGCTTTTCATTTATATGATCCCCTTGTCCGATTGCGGCCAGCCTGAAGCGGGCCTGCGTCTATTATAATAATTAAACAATCCCCGGACAAATATTTCGCGCCGGAACAATGCGGAGATTTATCTTGACTTTGAAAAGGACTTTTAATAATATTCCTTTACGGTTGTTCTCAGCGCTTGATATTAAGGAGAAAGTGAATGAAAAATAAGATGTTCGGCGCGTTCGCGGCATTGATGCTGGTTTCGTCCGCCTACGCCTTTGACGGCGGTGTCACGTTTGACCAGAACGGCAGCGTTCCCGGTATAATCGAGCAGATAAAGTCAGCCAATCCCGGCGCGGATATCGTTCCGCTTCCCGGTGATCCCAAGGCCGCCAAAAAATGGACGGTCATGGTGTTCGTCAACGCCAAGAATAATCTTGAAGAGTTCGGCCTCAAAGACGTCAACGAGATGGAAATGACGGGTTCCGACGCAAACGTCAATATCGTCGCGGAACTGGGCCGCATCTCCGGCTACTCCACCGCCGACGGCGACTGGAAAGGCGGCAGAAGATATCTCGTCCAGAAAGACGCCAACGCTTCCAGGATCGTCTCCCCGGTGCTGATGGAACTTCCCAATGCCGACATGGGCGACTGGAACCACCTGGTGGATTTCGCCAAGTGGTCCATGGAAAAATTCCCCGCGCAGCATTACGTGCTCGTGGTCTGGAACCACGGCGCCGGCTGGAATAAGGATCTTGTTTTTGAGGCCCAGAAAGGCATCTCTTACGACGACGTGACCGGCAATCATATCACCACCCCCCAGCTCAGGAAGGCCATGGAGCAGATCGGCAAGATAGACATCTTCGCGATGGACGCCTGCCTGATGCAGATGGTGGAGGTAGGCTATGAGATAAAGGATTACGCTGATTATATCGTCGCTTCCGAAGAGACCGAGCCCGGCGACGGCTATACCTACAATACCTGGCTCAGCCCCCTGGCCGCCAAGCCCGGCATGGCCGCTGCGGATCTCTCCAAGGCCATGGTTGATTCGTACACCGACCACTATCAGGCCATTGATCAGGGTGCGACCCAGTCTTCCATAAAAGCCGCGTCGTTCGCCAAACTCGCGCAGCTTCTGGACGGCTGGACCGCCGAAGTCATGGCCGCCAACGACCTGGTGGTCGTGAAGAATGCCCGGACCAAAGCCCAGGCTTTCTATTACACCACCAGCAAGGATCTCTATCATTTTGTAAAGCTCGTAACCGGGGCTACGGCCAGCGCCGCGGTATCCGCGAAAGGCAAAGAACTGATGGATTTCCTCAAGACAGACCTGATAACCCACAACCGGGCCACCGGCGCCAAATACGCCAACGCTTCCGGCCTGGCCGTCTATATCCCCAACTCCTATACGGCGGCGTACGATTCGCTGCTGTGGACCAAGGATTCTAAGTGGGACGACTTCCTGAAATGGATGAAATAAGTCATTAGCGCTGTTTTAAAAAGGGCGTCCGCCTCAGGCGGACGCCTTTTTTTTAGGTATACTATCCCTGGATATATGACGCGCAACCGCGGAAGAATCTGGTTTTTGACCGAGTGCGTTCCGGCGGCGGCATTTTTCTGCCTGTTTTCGGGCGGAGCGCTTTCCGCCGGCTCCGGGGCCGGGACGACGGCGGCTAATTTTCTAAAGATCCCCGTGGCGGTCATTCCCGCCGCTCTGGGCGAATCTTATACGGCAATGGTAGGGCCCGATTCCATTCTCTATAACCCCGCCGGCCTGGGCCTTTTAGGCTACTCCTCTTTTTCCGGCAGCCACAACCAGTACCTGGACGAGATCACCCAGGAGTACGCCGTTCTCACGTACCGTTCTAAATTCGGGACGATCGGCGCGGGCTTTTCCATGCTTTCCAGCGGGCAGTTCACCGCGTACGACAAAGACGACATGATCATCGGCAAGACCAGCACCAGCCACCGGTTCTGGACGCTTTCTTACGCGCAATCCTGGCCGCATTTCAACCGGGACATAGGCAAACTGGATCCCATGCTTATAACTCCAAGCTGGACCAGGGTTACGCCGGTGCCGGATTACCGCCCTAAAAATTTCCGGGTAGCGCTCGGGGGCAGCGTAAAGCGAGTGAGCGAAAAACTGGATAAAATGACCGCCGGCGCCTACACCATGGACGCCGGCGCCATGCTGATCCTGCCCGGGCATTTCCATCTGGGCGTTTCGGCGCTCAATCTCGGCGGCCGGCAGAAATTTTTCGCCGAAACTTATAAGCTGCCGGGCGTGCTGAGAGCCGGGGCGGCCAAGGATTTTCATTCTATAAACGACATTATTATAGTTACGGCGGCTTCCGACGTCATAAAGTACTCGGACGCGCCGGCTTTTAATACCGTGGGGCTTGAAACCGATGTGCTGAGAATGTTCCAGCTCCGCGTCGGCTATACCAGCCATCGGGACATCGGATCGCGCATTTCAGGCGGGTTCGGCATGAATTTCGATAGATTCACGGACAAAGCCGGTTTCATCCACGGCCTCAGGGTGGACTATGCTTATCTGGATTACGGCGATCTGGGGCCGACCCAGCGGATCGGTATGCAGTTGATCTGGTGATTTTTGTATAATTCCATGATGGATATAGAGCAATTTATCGCCGGGCGCGCTTCCGTCATCAATAGCGAGCTTGCCAGGCGCGTAAAGCGCATTCCCGACTGCTATCCCAGGCTCAGGGAGGCCATGCTGTACTCCCTTGCCGCGGGGGGGAAGCGTCTGCGGCCAGTCCTTCTGACCGCCTCATACGAATTGTTCGGGGGGAACTGGCGCAAGGTTCTGCCCGCCGCCTGCGCCCTGGAGATGGTTCACACCTATACCCTTATCCACGACGATCTCCCCGCGATGGACGATGACGACTTGCGCCGGGGGCGTCCGACCAGCCATAAAGTTTTCGGAGAAGGTCTGGCCATTCTCGCCGGAGACGCCCTGCTTACCGACGCTTTTTCCGTCCTCTATGATAATTCCCGGATCAAAGGCGTGAAAGCGGAAAGGATCCTTGAGGCGGCCGGCATTCTGGCCCGCCGCGCCGGCGCCGGCGGCGTCGTCTCCGGCCAGGCCGCGGATCTGGAGGCGGAAGGCTTTCTCAGGGGGCGCGGAGCCGCCGGCTCCCGGCGCTCCAAAGCCGTGCGGCTGCTGGACTATATCCACCTGCATAAAACTTCCGACCTTATTACGGCTTCCGTGGAAATGGGCGCGGCCCTGGCCGGCGCCGGGCGCAAAGACCGCCGGACTTTATCGGAGTTCGCGGGGGCTATGGGACTTTGCTTCCAGATAGCCGACGACGTGCTGGATGTGGTGGGCGACAAGAAGAAGCTCGGCAAGAGCGGCAGCGATGCCAGGAACGCCAAGCTTACCTATGTTTCCCTTTACGGGATAGAAGCTTCAAAGGCGAAAGCGGCCTCGCTCATGGCGCTGGCCCGCAGAAAACTCAAGGCCCTGCCCTGTCCCGCCGGCCGGCTTAAAGTGCTGGCGGAGATCGCCGATTACGTATATAGCCGGGAAAAATAGCAAAAGGTGCCTGGCACCTTTTGCTAGGGGAAAAAACTGATGGAATTGCTGGAAAAGATACGCGGAGCCAAAGATCTTAAAAAACTGGAAGTTTCCCAGCTTCCGCCGCTGGCCTCGGAGATCCGGTCGGTCATCATACGGAATATCAGCAGAACCGGCGGACATCTTGCTTCCAGCCTCGGCGCCGCCGACCTCATCGTCGCCCTGCATTATGTCTATGACACTCCGGAGGACAAAATAGTTTTTGACACCGGGCACCAGACTTACGCCCACAAGATCCTCACCGGCCGCGCGGAAAAATTCCAGACCGTGAGGCAGAAAGGGGGGATTTCCGGGTTTTTAAAGCGCTACGAGTCGGAATATGACGCTTTCGGCGCCGGACACGCCTCGACGGCGCTTTCCGCCGCCGCCGGCATGGCCGCCGCCCGGGATTATCTCGGCCTGAGCCACAAGGTCGTCGCCGTAGTGGCCGACGGCTGCATGACGGGCGGAATGGCCTGGGAGGCGATACAGAATATCGGCCAGTTGAGAACGGATATGCTGGTCGTCCTGAATGACAACCAGATGTTCATTTCCCAGCGGGTGGGACGCCTCGGCAGGATCCTTACCAGGCTTTTAACGCTTGGCACGGTGCAGACGGCGGAGCGGAAAGTGGAGCTGTTCCTGAACCGGTTCCAGTTCTGGGGCAAAAAGATCCTGAGAGTCGCGAAAAGGGCCCGGGTGCTGTTTTTTCCCGGCATGATCTTCGAAGAGATGGGCTTTACGTATTTCGGACCCGTGGACGGCCACAATATTCCGGAACTGACGGAGGTTCTGGGTTACGTGAAAGATCTCAAGGGCCCGGTGCTTCTGCACGTGGTGACCAAGAAAGGCAAAGGTTACGAGCCGGCCGAAGCCGAACCGACCGAGTTTCACGGCGCCCCCAAATTCGAGATGGAAACCGGCCTCTCGGTAAAGGATGCGGCCGGGACGCCGACTTTCACGCGTGTTTTCTCCGATACCATTCTCCGGCTGGCGGAAAAGGATCACAGGATAGCCGCCATTACGGCGGCCATGCCGGAAGGCACGGGGCTTGACGGTTTCCGGGATAAGTTTCCGAACCGCTATTACGACGTGGGGATAGCCGAAGAACACGCGGTTACTTTCGCCGCCGGCCTGGCCGCGGAAGGGATCAAGCCAGTGGCGGCGATCTATTCTTCTTTCATGCAGCGTTCTTTCGACCAGGTGATGCACGATATCTGCCTGCAGAAATTGCCGGTCGTTATAGCCATGGATCGCGCCGGCCTGGTGGGGGAGGACGGCCCCACCCATCACGGCGTTTTCGACATCGGCCTTTTCAGGATGCTGCCGGATCTCGCCGTCATGGCTCCCGCCGACGAGGACGAACTCCAGCATATGCTTTATACCGCCCTGGAGCTTAATATGCCCGTTATGCTGCGGTATCCGCGCGGCAGGGGCTTCGGGGTGAAGATGGCGGCCGAATTCAAGCGCCTGCCGCTGGGCAAAGGCCGCCTCCTTTCCAGGGGCCGGGACGTAAATATCCTCGCCATAGGAAACCGGGTGCATCCCGCCGTGGAAGCGGCGGAGCTGCTCAAAGCCAGGGGCGTGGATGCCGGCGTGGCCGATATGCGGTTTATCAAGCCCCTGGACGGCGGGCTGGTAAAGGAGCTGGCGGGCCTGGGCCGGCTGGTGACCGTTGAGGACAACGCGCTTGAAACCGGTTTCGGTTCCGCCGTGCTTGAATATCTGAACGAAAATGCGATACAATCCAACCTCCTGAGGCTGGGTATTCCGGACCGGTATATAGAGCAGGGCCGCCCCGACGAACTCTATGAGGATCTGGGACTTTCCTCCGGAAAGATGGCCGACAAGATCGCAGAGTGGTTAAGGAGCTAAGGAGAACACCGTGCCCGCAAAAATAAACCTTAAAGAACAGTCGCTCAAGCTTACCAAGTCCCACGCTTACAGGAAAGCCTATACCGACGCGACTTTTTTAAGCAAGGACGAACTGCGCCCCGTCAGGCTGCAGCTCGAACTGCTTAAAACCGAGATGGCTCTGGCCGAGCAGGGAATCAAATCCACGGTGGTCGTCTTCGGCAGCGCCCGTATCTGGAGCGAAGAGGAGTCGGCCGCGCGCATAGGCGAGCTTAAAAAACTGGTTCTTAAGCGCCCCAAGGACGCGGCGCTCCGGTCTAAACTGGCCACCGCGGGAAAGCTGGCGCATTCCTCAAAATACTACGAGGAAGCGCGGAAACTGGCCAGGCTGGTCTCGGAACAGGGTACGCTCGGCGGCAACAAGCTTATAATTGTCACCGGCGGAGGGCCGGGGATCATGGAAGCCGCTAATCGCGGCGCTTACGAAGCGGGGGCCAGGAGCGTCGGTTTGAATATCACGCTTCCCCAGGAACAGGGGCCCAATCCTTATGTTTCGCCCGAATTCTGTTTCCGCTTCCATTATTTCGCGGTCAGGAAAATGCATTTTGTCATGCGGGCGCGGGCGCTGGTGGCGTTCCCCGGCGGTTTCGGCACCATGGATGAGCTTTTTGAGGTTCTGACGCTGGTTCAGACCGGCAAGAAGCGCCGCCTGCCCATCATCCTGTTCGGCAGAAAATACTGGAACGATGTTATGAATTTCAGGAATATGGCCAAATGGGGCTATATTTCCTACGAGGATCTGGAGCTCTTCAAATTCGCGGATACCGCCGAAGAGGCATGGGCGATAATCGTGGAATTCTATCTGAAGCATCCCGCGAACGGCAACGGCGCTTCCGCGCCGGTCACAAGTCACAAGTCATAAGTCACAGGTTAGAGGCAGTCGGAGGACTGCGGTGGGCGAAAATAACGGAAGCCGGAGGGCCGCGTTGGCGCTATCCGCAGTCATGACGGCGCTGAGTCTTTGCGGCGCCGCGCTGCTGGCGTTCTATCCTCCGCCCTCGACTTTCGCCCGGCTTTTGCCGGCGGACAATCCCTGGGTCAGGGACGGCCGGTTTTCCGTTCCGGTCTGCAACGGGGTGCAGTGCAAATTGTGCCCGTTCGAATGTTTCCTGCCGGAGGGCGCGCGCGGCCGCTGTAAAGTGCGCGTGAACTACGGCGGGAAGATCAAGACCCTTGTTTATTCCAAGGCGGTTTCCGTCCATCTGGATCCCATAGAGAAAAAACCAGTCTACCATCTTTATCCAGGCAGCCTGATCTATTCGCTGGCCTCCCCGGGCTGCAACCTACGGTGCAAAGCCTGCCAGAACTGGGAGATCTCGCAGATCTATCCGGAGCAAGCCGATAAAACGACGCTTGTGCCGGAGCGGCTGGATCTAAAAACGGACAGCGCTTCCGGCCGCGTTTACGGCGAACTGAAACAGAAGGAAGTTGCGACGCTTTCGCCGGAAGAGATAGTTTCCTGCGCCCTGGCCACGCGCTCCCGGGCCATCGCCTACACTTATTCCGAGCCGGCGGTTTTTTATGAATATATGTACGACACGGCCCGCCTGGCCAGGAAAAAGGGCCTGAAAAACGTAATGGTGAGCGCCGGGTATATCAACCGGGAGCCGCTTGAAGAACTGCTGGAGTATATGGACGTGGTGAAAATAGACCTGAAAGGCTTCGACGAGCGGTTTTACGGCGAGTATGTCGGAGGCGGACTTGAGCGGGTAAAGGACACTCTCAGGACCCTGAAGAAAAACGGCGGCCTCTTCGAGATCGTCAACCTGGTCGTGCCGGGCTTAAACGACGGCAAAGAAAGTATCAGGGCCATGACCGCGTGGATAAGAAAGGATCTTGGCGCCGATGTCCCGCTTTTTTTTTCGCGTTTTTCGCCCAATTACCGGCTGGCCAGCATAGCGGCCACGCCCGTGGAGACGCTTACACGGGCGCGTGACGAGGCGCTGAAGCAGGGTCTCAAATATGTATATGTGGGGAACGTTCCGGGGCACGCGGGGGAAAACACTTATTGCCCGGTCTGCGGGAGGATCCTGGTGCGGCGCTACGGTTACGCCGTGCTGGAAAACCGGCTGACGCCCGCCGGCGGCCGCTGTCCCCACGACGGAACCAGGATCCCCGGGATCTGGTAAGAATAATATGAAAAATACCACGCTGGTATTTACGGTCGTTATGTTCGGCATCTGCGCGTTGGCTTCCGCGCGTGAGCCGGCGTTCGCCGGAAAGTTTTATCCGGCGGATAAAAAGGAACTTGCCGCGTTCGTGGATTCGGCCCTTGCTAAAGGGGAGATTCCCGGGTTGCGGGGTGCGGTTCGCGGCGTTATCGTTCCTCATGCCGGGTACCCTTTTTCCGGGGGCATCGCCGCCTACGCCTATAAAGCCATAAGCGACGATTACGAACTGGTAGTGATCCTGGGCGCGGGGCATACTGTTAATGTAAAGGGCGCGGCGCTCCTGGCCGGAGGTTATTACGAAACGCCCTTGGGCAGAGTGCCCATAGACGAGAAAATTTCCGCCGAACTCATCAAGGCCAGCCCGCTTTTTGAAGACCTCCCGGCCGCGCACGCGAACGAACATTCCGTGGAAGTGCAGCTGCCCTTTCTCCAGCGCCGTATAAAAAAACCTTTCAAACTCGTGGCGGCGGTGCTTAACAACGCCGCCCCGGACGACCTTGCGGCCATAGGCCGGATCCTGGGCAAAAAACTCAAAGGCAGGAAAGCCCTGCTGGTCGTTTCCACCGATCTTTCGCATTATCCGAAGCATGAAGACGCGCTTCTGGCGGACAACACGCTGGCGCTGGCCATAAAGACTATGGAGCCCGGGTATTTTTGGCTGGCCAACCGGATCCTGCTTTCAAAAGGGGTTCCGGAACTCGCCACCTGCGCCTGCGGCGAAGCGGCCGTGACGGCGGCCATGGCCGCGGTGAACGAACTCGGCCCCTCGCGGTTCGTGGAACTTAAATACGGAGATTCCCATACCCAGGCCCCGCACTTTGGCTCTTTCGGAAAAAGTGCGGGGCAGGCGCCGGATCTTGCCGGCCCCGAAAGAGTGGTGGGCTATCTGGCCGGGGCTTTTGTCGCGGCTGACAAGGCGGCGGCGGGAAAAATAGATCTCCGTCCGGAACAGAAAAAAATATTGCTGGGCGCCGCCAGAGAAGAGATCTCAAACAGGCTGCTGGGGAAGAAAACGCCGTCCGGCGGGCTTTCGAAAGATTATGCGTTCAATCTGCCGGGCGCGGTTTTTGTGACGCTTACCGAAAGCGGGGCGCTGCGCGGCTGCGTGGGCACGATAGAGCCGCGGATGACCCTGCTGGACGCCGTGCGCTACGGCGCCGCCGCGGCGGCTTTTGAGGACACGCGCTTTAAACCTCTTGAGAAAGAGGAGCTGAAAAAAATAAAAGCGGAGATCTCCATCCTCTCCCCGCTCAGGAAAGCTGCGGGCGCCGTCGAAATAATTCCGCACAAGCAGGGCGTTGTTATTGTCAGGGACGGTCATTCCGGGCTGTTCCTGCCGCAGGTCTGGGAGCAGATACCCGATAAAGAGGCTTTTTTAAGCGAGTTGTGTTCCCAGAAAGCCGGGCTTGAGCGGAATTGCTGGCGGGATAAAAAAACCGCTCTCTACGTCTTTACCGTGGATTCGTTCTCCGAGTAAGGAGCGGATGCAAAGAGGCAAGGCAGCAGTCCGGGCGTGAGCGCCGCCGCGGCCCAGAGCAGCGAGGTTCGCAGCCCCGCCAGGGGTATGAGCGCCGCGGAGAAGACAAAACCGCCCAGGGCCGCCCCCAGCAGATCCGAATAATAAAGCCGCCCGGCCTCCCCGTCCTGCGCGCCCGCGACGGCCACGAAATAACCGCCCAGCGCAAGGCCGCCGCCGAAGATCAGGCCCATAAAAAGAAAGAAAAGTCCCGCCGGCGGCATGGCTGCCAGTCCGGGCGCCCGGAGATAAAGTCCGGCCGTAAGCGCCAGCGCCAGAAGCAGCGCCGCGGCGCGCGCCGTGAGGCGTGGAAGATTTTTAAAAACGGAAGTTCCCGCCGCCGCTCCCGCCATAAAGCCCGCGAACAATATGCCCAGCTTCCAGTTGAGCTGTCCGCTGTAAGTCTGGAACATGAGCAGGCAGTCCACTTCAAAACCCATGGCCCAGAAGCCGGCGAGGAAAACCGCCGCGGCTTTTCTGTCATTGAGCAGCTCCGCCGGCCGCAAAAAGCGGCTTAAAAGCAGGACGAAGATCACGGCGAGCAGCGCCAGGCCGGTAAGCGCTCCGGGCGAGACGAACATCGCCAGCCACATCTTCCAGAGATAAAAATATGCCGCCGGATCCAGATCCGTGTTGAGCCGGGGCGCTTTCACTTTTGCCGCCGCGGCCCGCGCCCACTGCCCGCGGTAGGGATCCAGCAGAAAAGGGAAGTTCTCCGGCACGGCGTAAAGGTTGTGTATTTTCCTTTGGCGGTACCGGCGCGCGAGCGTCTCCGGCGACAGGTCTATGGCGGAGTCCGACGCCAGAACCGTCAGGATCCCGCCGGGCACAAGTTCCACGCGCTTAAACGCCGCCGAAACGGAGGCGAGTATCGAAGCGGCGAAATAGGCGCGTTCCGGGGGGAGATAATTTTCCGAGAACGGCAGGGTGAAAACCAGGATGCCGCCGCTCCTCAGCGCCGCGGCGGCTTCCCGGAAAAACTCCACGGTGAAAAAACGGTTCGCGGCGGCGTTAAGCGGTTCCGGCGCGGTCTGGAAAATAAGGTCGTAAGCGCCCGGACGCTTTTTCAGCAGAAGCCTGGGATCCGTCCGCTCTATCCGCGCGGGTTCCAGACCGGGCCCCGCGTACTTTATAATGAAAGCGGTTCTGAAACGGTCGGGATCCGAAACCGTAATATTTTTTGCTCCGTGCTTTCCGGCTTCCGCGGCCAGGAGCAGCCCCGCCGGGCCGGCGAAGAGGATTTCTTGCGGTTTTTTATGGGCGAGCAGGGGCAGTTGGACGGAGATCTCGGTCTGTTCAGCCGGCGGGAGCTGGGCCAGTATGGTGCCGTCTTCTATAAAGAGCCTCTGCCCCGGGGAATCCAGAATAGCCAGACGCGAGCCGGTGGTTCTGGCGTAAGCGCGGGCGGTTTTAAAGAGAGTGGGCAGGGCGAAAGGGGGAACAAGATGCGCTCCGCCGAAGAAGAGCGCTCCCGCAAGCGCCGCCGGTACCAGCTTTCTGATGTTCAGCAGGGGTGTTCCTGGCGCCGAGAAGATCAGCGCGAGAGCGGCCAGGCCGCATATCAGCAGCGGGTCCGCCCCCGGAAAAAAAACCGAGTGGAGAAGCGTGAGCAAACCTCCGGCGGCCGCGCCGTAAGTTTCGGCCCTGTAAAAAGCGAGGCGCTTTTCCGCCAGACCGCGGGCCAGGCATACGCCGTTCGCCAGCGCGGCCGGCAGGGTCAAAAAAAGGCTGAACGCCGTCAGTTCCAGGAGTCCGGGTATAAGGCCGGGGCTGAGCAGGAGTTCCGCTTTCCTGAAAAGCAGAAGGTTTAACCCGGCGGCCGCCGTGAAGACGGCGCAGGCGGCCAGAAATCCGCGGGGACTTTCAAGCCTCTTTGCGAGGCGGCCTTTCAATACTAACGCCATTCCCGCCGCGGTCCAGAGCAGCCAGGCCGAGAGGCCCAGGCCCAGCGCGGTTTCGTGCGCCAGAAGCAGGCCGGAAAGCTCTTTCAGCGTAAAAACCTGCGTGATCAGCGAGAATAGTCCAAGCAGAAAAAAAGCGGGCATATTTTTGTATATTATACTATTGTAGAACGGATCCTCTATGACGGATAGAACAAAATTTCAGCCGGCCCTGGCTTTTTCTTTAGCGGTGCTGCTGCCGGTTCTCTTCTTTTCAAGGCGCATAGCCGGCGCGGAGCTGAATCCCATTTACCCCGTCCTCTGGACGTTATTTACGGCATTGACCGCCTTTTTTATTATTTACACCGGCAGGGTTTCTTTTTACCGGAGAATATTCTTTTCCGGACTGGCAGTTTCTTTTCTGGTTCACTTTAAACTGAGTCTTTTGTCCAAGGTCTTCGCGTCTTCCTGTTTCAAAGACACGCCTTACTGTCATATCGCCATAGCACCTTCTTTTTTCAATTATCTTTATCAGCAATATCTGGCCCTTATGAGCGGAGACTGGCGGCTCTGGGGGCCGCTCACCCTGGCGTTTTTGTGGCTTTTTTTTACCCTCGTCATAGGCCGGGCCTGGTGTTCCTGGGCCTGTTTCTACGGGGGCATAGACGACGGACTTTCCGCTTTACCCAAAAAAGCGCTGGTCAGGAGCGGGTTCCCGGCGGGCTGGTTCCGGGATTTCCCGGCGGCGCTCCTGATCTTCCTGCTGCTGGTGTCGCTTGCCTATATGCTGCCGGTCTACTGCCTTTGGCTTTGTCCGTTGAAAATGACTTCGGCTTTTCTGGATTCCGGGGACGCTTTTGTGCGGAAGATCCAACTGGCGCTTATGCTGTTCGCTCTCGCGGTTTTGTTTATCGGCCCGCTTTTGACCAAAAAAAGAACTTTCTGTTCCTTTCTCTGCCCGTTCGGAGCCTGGCAGGCTTTCTGGGGCCGCATCAATCCGTTCCGCGTGATAGTTGATAACGAGAAATGCGCCGCCTGCGCGGCCTGTCTGGATTCCTGTCCCATGTACGCTATCAAGGCCGGCCGGGAGGGCAAGCCGGAAATAGCCGCCTATTGCAACCTTTGCGGCGAGTGCCTCCCATCCTGCCGGCGCGGCGGGCTCCGGTTTTCGGTGTTCGGTATAAAGATCCGGGACGCGCGAACCGGCTTCGGGCGCCTCCTCGATCCGGAGAGCTTTTTTGTTTTCTGCGCCCTGGTTACGGCGGGGACATTCGGCGCCCTGTTCGCCCCCGCGGCGTTGAAAGATATCGCTGATTTGCTACGGAGGATATTATGAAAGATGGGAAATGGGTGGAACCGCGTTATACCAACAAGGAAATATTCGAGAAGGATTACTCCAAACTTGAACTTTCCGGCACTGAAGTTAAGTGTCCGGGATGCAAACTGCCGGTCGGGCTGACGCGGAAGAACGCGATCGGCAAGACGGCCGGCTGGTGCAAGCAGTGCAACCGGGCGGCGACGCTATGACCATAGCGCAAAGCGCTATGGTCGCCATAGGCCATAGGCTTTAGGCCATACGCAGAAAAAAATCCGTGTCTGCGTACGGCATATGGCCTATGGCGTATGGCAGATAAATAATTCCGCTTTACCGTCAAGATGTTATCAATACTCTCCGAAGGTTTTGTTCTTGGACTTTCCACCGGCTTCTATTGTCTTACTTCCTGCCTGCCGGTTTTGGTTCCCTATTTGCTGAGCGAGGGGGGAAAGGCCTGGAAGATTAATTTTTCCATATTTCTGGAGTTCCTGTCGGGGCGTTTCATCGCCTACTTTCTGTTTGCCGTGGTTTCTGTTTTAATAGGCAGGACATATAACCCTTATCTGCCGGATTGGGCCGCGCCGCTGGCAATGGCGCTTACCGCGCTGGCCATGCTGTCGTCCCTCATTTTCTGCCGATCCGCCGCCGCAGGCGGGGTGTGCGCGCCGCCGGTCAGTCCTTTTTTTAAAAGAATACCGCTGGCGCTGGGCTTTATGACGGGTATAAATGTTTGTCCGCCTTTCGTGGCTGCCTTTGTGCGGCTGGCGGGTATGGCCGACATGACGGCGGGACTGTTTTATTTCACCGGATTTTTTACCGCCACTTCCATCTTCCTGCTGCCCGCCATAGCGCCGACGCCTTTCCTGAACGAACGTCTTAAGGTCATAGGCCGCATGACCCTGGCTATAGCGGGAGTGTGGTACCTCCTGCTGGGAATCACCGGCCTGATAGGCCTTTAGACCTATATGGGTATAGGTCTTTTGGCCTTGCCGGTTTTGGGGCTTTGGGACTATACTCTAACTGTAACTATCATTGATCTTAGTCAACACCGTGGAGGTTCAGTGAAGAAAGTAGTCCTCGCTCTTGTTTTAGCTGCCGTAGGTTTCCCGATCCCGGCTTTTGCCGCCGGATCCCCCGAAGAGGTTCGCGCCGCAGGCGATCTTTCTTTCGACTATATTCTGAATAAGCTCACCGACGAATATTCCAAAGGTCTCCTGATGCCCGCGCCGGCCGCGGCTCCCGGGGAGAGGGAGTCCGGGCGGGACGACCGCCTATGGGTCGCCATTTCCGCCTCCAATAGCCGCGAGCGCACCAGGCTGCTGGAAGCCGGAGTGGATATCGTCGAGATCCGGAAAGACAGGGTTTACGGAGTCATCCACCGGGACGCCCTGTCTCAGTTGTCCGGCAGAGGCATCGGGGTACTGTCCCAGGAACCTCTCAGTCTGCATCTCGGCTCATTAAAAGATTTTCCGGCGGCGGACGCGGCTTACCATAACTTCAAGGAGACCACGGAATTGCTTAACGCCCTGGCCTCCAGGAATTCCGATGTCGCTTCCGTCTTTTCTATCGGCAAGAGCGTGGAGGGCCGCGACATCTGGTGCTTCCGGGTGAATTCGTCCGCGCGGGGTTCCGATCCAAGCGCCAAGCCGGGCGCCGTCTATATAGGCAACCATCACGCCAGGGAACATCTTTCCAATGAAGTGCCGCTTCTGTTCGCGGTGTGGCTGATGGATAACCGCGCCGTTCCCGAGGTTAAAAAATACATAGACACCCTGGACATCTACATAATCCCGATGCTCAACCCCGACGGCGCGGAGTTCGACATTAAAACCGGCTCCTATAAGTGGCAGCGCAAAAATAGGCGCGTCAATTCCGACAGGTCTATCGGCGTCGACCTGAACCGCAACTATGATTCCTGGTTCGGCGGGCAGGGTGCGTCCCATTATCCTTCGGCCGATACCTACTGCGGGCCTTCGGCTTTCTCGGAACCGGAATCCACGGCCGTTAAGAAGTTAGTGGAAGCGCGTAAGAATCTGCGGACCATGATAAGCTATCATTCCTATGCCAGCACTGTTCTCTACCCCTATGGCGGCAGCGAGGCCGAGATACCGGACGCGAGAGACCGGAAAGTGTTCGTTGATATGGCCGGCCGGATGGGGGCTCTTACCGGCTATCACCCGGAAAAGTCCAGCGATATGTATGTCGCAACCGGGGACACCTGCGACTGGGCCTACGATATCGGCGGGATCTTCGCTTTTACGATCGAACTGGAAGGCAACAGCTTTTATCCCGGCGCCGGCATAATCGACAGGGCTGTCAAAAACAATATCAAGGCGGCGGCCTATATGCTGAGCGTCACGGACGATCCGTATAAAACACTGCAGTAACCGGTATCCAGTAACCAGTGATCAGTAAGAAAAAATAAAAAACCCGGGGAATTCCCCCGGGTTTTTGTCGGGTGAAGTTACTGGAATTTACCGGTCACCGGTTACTGATTACCGGTTACCGTCCTTTACCTGAGCGTGAGTATATAGGACTTTACTTTTTTGCAGGGATAGTAGGATTCCTTGGTCTTGGCGAGGCCCGGTTTGCCCAGGTCGCTTTCCTTGTTGATATAAACATACTGTCCGGGCAGGCATTTGGCGAATTCATTGTCCAGGAACTGGTAAAGCCCCTTTACGTTGCTCAACGCCTTTTCAAAATTCAGCACAAAGGTGTCTTTAGACAGCCAGCCGCCGAAAGCGAAGCCCGCTGTTTTTCCGTCTATGGAGACCATGACGCCCCGCATCTGCAGCAGTTCAAAATCGCGCAGAGCGTTCAGGATTGCCTTGCGCTCGCAGTTCAGCATATCCAGGTGTTCCCCTATTTCCGGGTCGCGGGCCCATTCATCCAGCAGTCCGGCGCATCTGCCGCAGTTGGCGGGAGTGAGGGGCTCCACTTTGACTTCATGCGCGGCTATTATTTGTTTATTGAATTGTGCTATCAGGTTCCGCTTCTTGGAGAATTTATGCCCCTTGAGCCCGGCCAGGTCGGAAGCGCTGTAAATGTAATCCATGTAGCCAGGCTGTTCCCTGACCGTGAAGAATTTTTCCACTTCCGCCGTCCCGGCCGCCGACAGATAGTCTTCCGCGGCGTAATAATACTGCCGGTAGCCGAGCTTGGCCGCCCAGCCGGCCAGCTCCGCCGGAAGGGGGCGCCGAAATGGCCTGGTCAGCGGCAGCAGCAGGCGCCGGTTCTCCGGCTTTTCTATTTCAATTTCGGAGATAAAAAGCAGATCGCCCTCTATGCGGTAGTGGACGTCGTAGACGCAGTGGTTCCAGGCGATTATAGAAGAAAGGGAATATTCGCACAGGCTCCAGCCGTAGATGTCGAAAAAATCTCTCAGGGCCGGGTAATCTTCGGCTTTTAGTTTTTTAAACATGGTTCCTTTTCAGCATCATGGGGCGGGCGCGCTTTATCACTTTGAATCCCAGGGCCTCGTAGAACGCGCGGGAATCATTCTGCGCTATGAGCCCGATCCAGTTAATGCCGTCGGCCTTCAGGCGGTGTTTTAGTTTGAGTATTATTTTGGAGCCGAGGCCCCGCGACCGGTATTCTCCGGAGACGGCCACATCCTGTATATAGGCGTCGGAGACGCCGTCGCTTATGGCCCGGCCCATGCCTACTACGCGGCCTTTATCCAGGACGGCCAGGAAACAATGGCTGTTTCCGATAAGTCTGGCGGCCAGGGCAGGAGTGTCGCCCTTCCGCCACCAGCCCTGCCGGGCGTAAAGGGAAATGATGTCTTTGAGCGCCGCGGGCTCCGGTTTTTTCAGGAAGCGGAAGGAAATCATAGCCGAATTTTATGGTATCTAATTTGCGTCCGAATTGCTACCGTACCATGTCCCAGATTATTTTCGCCAGCAGCGCGTTCGCCACGAGGAAAAGCGCCGGGCGTATTATCCACGTTCCTTTTTTAAGCGCCAGATGCGAACCCAGATAATTGCCAGCCATCCCGGCCGCCGCCATGGCCAGCCCCAGCCTGATGTCCACCAGCCCCAGAACCAGAAAAGCGGCCAGGGCCGCGAGGTTGGAGACGAGATTAAGGAGTTTGCTCAGGGCGGTAGCTTTTAAAAGGTCGTAGCCGCAGAAGCGCGTGAAAGCCACGGCCAGGAAAGTGCCGGTTCCCGGGCCCAGCATGCCGTCGTAAAAACTGACGGCGAAAGCGATGAAACCGCCGCGTGCGAGCAGCGCGTTCTCGCCGAGGTCGGAGCTGTGGTCGGTCAGGCCGAGGCGGTGCCGCGAGATGATGAAAAACGCCACCGGGGGCAGGACGATTATCAGCAGATAGCGGATCATTTCCGGCGGCACAAGCGAAACGGCCCTGGCGCCCAGCAGCGAGCCGAGGGCGGCGAAGAAGACGAGGACGAACAGGAATTCTTTTTTGAAGCGGAGTTCCTTGAGGAATTTGAAAGCCGCGACGGCGGTGCCCAGGCTGGACGAGAGCTTATTGGTGCCGAGCAGGCGGTCAAGCGGGAGGCCGAAGTGGAGGTAAGCCGGGAGTGTTATAAGTCCGCCGCCGCCGGCCATGGAGTCGATAAAACCGGCCAGGAAGATAAGAAAGGCGAGAACAAGATAGTTGGCGTGGGAGCAGAGAAGTTCCATATATTGATTATACCCGAAAACCGGCCCCGCCCGCCCTATTTGTCTTGTCCCGTCTAAATAGGTAAAATCTTACGACAGCGCGGCCATATCTTTGCAGTCCGCCAATCTGAAAACGAGCGGGAGACCTGTATAATGGACACGGAAACAAATCTTCAGAATCTAAAAGACAAAATAGAGATAGCCGGCGGCGGGAAAAAAGTGGATCTCCTGCTTAAAAACGCCAGGGTCATAAATACTTTTTCCGGAGATATCCACAGGAACCATGTGGCCGTGCATAAAGGGAAGATAGTCGGTTTCGGGATCTACTCCGCCAAACAGACCATAGATCTTAAGGGCGCGTATCTCTCCCCCGGTTTTATAGACGGCCATGTCCATATCGAAAGTTCCATGGTCAAGATCCCCGAATTCGCCAAAGTGGTTCTGCCTCACGGCACCACTTCCGCCGTTATCGATCCGCACGAGATAGCCAATGTGCTGGGCCTGGACGGCATAAAATATATGCTGGCTTCGAGCGTCAACAGCGTGCTGGGCGTGTATGTGATGCTCCCCTCCTGCGTGCCCGCCACCAGGCTTGAGACCGCGGGCGCGGAACTGACCGCCCACGACCTGGCGCTTCTGCTGAATGACGAGCGCGTCCTGGGGATTGGCGAGATGATGAATTATCCCGGCGTCATTTATCAGGACGAGGAGGTTCTGAGAAAGATCGCCATCGCGAAAAACAAGGTCATTGACGGCCACGCGCCCATGCTGAGGGACAAGAAACTCTTTGCCTATGTTTCCGCCGGCATCCGTTCGGATCACGAATGCACGAACGTCGAGGAGGCCAGGGAAAAGCTGCGCGCCGGCATGTATATCATGATCCGCGAGGGCACGGCCGCCAAAAACCTGAAAGGCCTGCTGCCTCTGGTCAATTCCGAAAATTCCCGAAAGTTCGTCTTCGTGACCGACGACAGGCACCTGGACGATATCCTGCGCCAGGGTCACATAGATTATCTGGTCCGCACCGCCATACAGCTGGGCGTGGATCCCATAAGGGCCATCCAGATGGCCACCATCAACACCGCGGAATATTTCGGCATCAAAAATCTGGGCGCCATCGTCCCCGGTTATTGCGCGGATCTGGTGGTGTTCGACGACCTGAAGAAGCTTAAGATCTCGAAAGTGTTCAAGGACGGGAAGCTGGTGGCGCGCAACGGGGTGATAGAGCCCCGCGTCATCACCGAGTACGAGGGCAAGACCAGAGGCACCATAAACGTCAGGTGGATCGAGCACGAGGACTTCGCGCTGAAAGCCGGGGGAAAATACGCGAAAGTCATAAACATGATCCCCCATCAGATCGTGACGAAAGCCACTGTCGAACCGGTCAAGCAGGACGGCGGCTACGTCTCTTCCGACACCGAAAAGGATATTCTCAAAATAGCGGTGATAGAGCGCCATATGGCATCCGGCCGCGTGGCCCTCGGCCTGGTCAGGGGCTTCGGGCTTAAAAAAGGAGCCATAGCGTCGTCGGTCTCGCACGATTCGCACAATATCGTGGTGATAGGAACTCATGATGGGGATATGTACGCGGCGGCCGTACAGGTGGTCAAGATGCAGGGCGGGATAGTGGCCGCGCTGAACGGGCAGATCCTTGAGGCCCTGCCGCTGCCGGTGGCCGGCCTTATGTCCGACAGGAGCGCGGAATTTGTGCGAGAAAAACAGAGAAGACTTAACGAAGTCGCCAAAGTCCTGGGCTCCAAACTGGACGATCCGTTCATGGCCATGTCGTTCCTCACGCTGCCGCCCATACCGGAGATCCGGATCACCGACCGGGGAGTGATAGACGCGGTCAAGTTCAAGGTCACTCCGTTGTTCACGGAGAAATAGAATTGCCGGAGGCAGGGAGGTGATGAAGCAATGAAGCAAAAAAACAAAGGTTTGCGCTTTTTCGTCCTTACTTCATTACTTCCCGCCTTCTTGCTTCCTGTCATTTACTCCTCCCGGGCCGCGGCGGCCGAGCTTGTTCGCGGGCCTTATGTGGAAGCCGTCAGCGCCGGGATGGCTGTGGTGCGCTTCCGTACGGACGCGTCCACCGTCGCCTGGCTGACATACGGCGCGTATCCGGACTGCGAACGCTTTATGACGCTTTCCCCGCAGGTCAGAGAACACAAAATAGCGCTCTTCGGCCTTCTGGGAGACACCACTCACTGTTATCGCATCTATCTGCCGGACTCGGCGAGCACCGGCTCGTATAAAGCGGCGGAAAACGCGTTTAAAACGTTCCGCGGCGCCGATAAGCCCTATTTCAATTTTCTGGCTTTCGGGGATTCCGGCACCGGCTCCGAGGAGCAGCTTGAACTGGCCGGGCAGATGGAGAAATTTACCCCCGACTTTGTGGTGCATACGGGCGATATTCTGGAGGAAGGGCTTGACGCGGAGGCGGACGACCAGTATTTTGTCCCGTACAGAAATATGCTGGCGAAGTATCCTTTTTTCCTCGCCCTGGGCAATCACGACTACGGCAGACAGTACAGAAAAACCGGGGGCAAAAAATTCCTGAGGGAAAACTATATCCCGTTTCATACCATGCCTTATACCGGCAGCCCCCCGTACTATTATTTTTTCGACTCCGGGAACGCCCGCTTTTTTGTTCTTGATACCAACTATTTCCATGGCGCCAGGTGGGCGCAGCCGCTGGATAAGAGCTCCAGGCAGTATAAATGGCTGGAGCATTACCTGGCCCGAACCAACGCGGCCTGGAAGTTCGTGGTTCTGCATGAACCCCTCTATTCCACCGGGGCGCATGACCTGAGCGTGGAAGAAAGGGCGGTTCTGGCGCCCTTATTCGAAAAATATAAGGTGGATCTGGTTTTTCAGGGGCATGACCACGACTATGAACGGACCAGGCCGGTGAAAGACGAACTTGTGAACGAGCGGGAGGGGCTTATCTACATCACGCTCGGAGGCGGGGGGAGCCCGCTGTATTTTCAGCGCAATAAGGCCGACTGGTCCGAGAAATTCATGCCGGTCTATCATTTTGCCTATATCGAAGTGAAAGACGTGAATCTGAAAATGACCGTTTACGATAAGGACGGCCAGGTCATAGACACGCTTGAGATGCAGAAGTAAGGAACTATGGAAAGTTTCTCCGCTCTATTCGGTCCCTGGATAATAGGATTCTATTTCTTTCTTTTCGTTTCCATCGTTTTCCTTTACCGCGCCGATCCGGAATCGCGCAAGAAAATGCGGATGACGGCTTTTCTGACGGTGTGTTCGATAGCCGGAATACTGGCCGCTAAATTCCTGGGCGGGATCGCCGCCGCCGGTCTGGTGAAACTGCTGGCCCTGGCCGCCCGGATGTCAGCCATGATAGCCGCCGTAAATATCGCCGGCGTGTTCGTTTTTTCCCTGGTCATGCCCAGGCTCAGGACGGGAGTTTCAAAATTCATTGAAGATCTTATACTGGCGGGCGCCTATGCGGCCGCCGGGCTCGCGGTGATGTCGGCTTCCGGCGCCAACCTCAGCGGGATTCTGGCCACGTCCGCGGTCATGACCGGCGTGGTGGTTTTTTCCCTTCAGGACTCCCTCGGCAACATTATCGGCGGCATGGTGCTGCATCTTGAAAATTCATTCAAACCCGGCGATTTTATCCAAGTGGAGAGGTATGAGGGTATCGTGCGCGAGATCCGCTGGCGCCAGACTACGATCGAAACCCTGGACGGGGATCTGGTGGTGATCCCGAACATCATCCTTATGAAGAGTCTGGTCACCGTGCTGGGCCGGGCTTCGGGGAACATCCGCTTTCGCGCCGTTTCTTTTAACGTATACTACGACCGGGCCCCGGGTGAAGTTATCTCCGCCGTGGAGCGGGCCCTGCTCGAAGATCCGCCCGCCTGTGTCGCTCCGGCGCCGGCTCCCTACTGCGCCATAAAGGAATTTCAGCCTGATTGCGTCGCTTACGAGCTCCGGTATTATCTTTCAGACCTTTCCGCGCCCGGCAGAACAGATTCCAGCGTCCGCGTCAGGATTTATTACGCCCTCTCGCGCGCCGGGATCCAGCTGTCCGTTCCGTCCAGATCCGTGGTGGTAACGGAGGGCGCGGACGCCGCGGTGGAAAAAAACGCCAGAGCCGAACAGGAGCGCAGGCTTACAGCGCTTAAAAGCGTGGATGTCCTGCGCGTCTTGTCCGAAAGTGAGAGAAGCATTCTCGCCGGGCTGCTTAAACCGACGCCGTTCGCCGGCGGCGAGCTCATGATGAAACAGGGAGCGGTGGCCGACTGGCTTTACATAATTTACAAAGGCGGGGCTGAAGTGCGGCTGTATTCCGACGTGGGATCCGGGACTTATCGCGTGGTGAAAACGCTCGGGCCGGGGGATTTTCTGGGCGAGATGGGGCTGTTTGCGGGTGAGCCCCGTTCCGCCACGGCGGTGGCGTCAGGGGAAACCTGGTGCTACCGGCTGGACAGGGAAGGCTTCCGCGGCATCCTTGCCGGCAGGCCGCAGATAGCCGAGTCCATAGCCGCCATGCTTGCCGAACGGCGCGTGGAACTGGCCGAAGCCAGGGAAAAGATGGCCGGAGAAGGCGCCGCGCGCGGGTTGGGGCTGGAACAGCGGAACCTGCTTTCCAAAATAAGGAATTTTTTTAACCTCTGATTTTCTCCCCGCCTGAAAAAACACCCCGCGGAACCGGGGGATCCCCGACGGGAAAATAGCATTTTCCAATCCAAGGATGAGCATGATATCTCTCGTCGGTGCTCCGTCGGAGATTCTTAACCGTGCCTCCCTTTTGCGATAATCCAAGGTAACGGCAGGCCTGCAAGTTCGCGGGCCTGCCGGGGGTTGGGTTCCAAAAACCGGTGTCGGGCACACCGTGCCCGCACCTCCCGTCCTCGGGCGAGCCCAGTGTCCGCCGCGGACACCCCGCGCTTCGTATGCTCGGCCTCCGGAGGGTTTTTTCCACCCAATCCCCCGTCACCCGCTCCATTGATTTGCCTGCCGTGCTCCTTATTAAAGATTTTTATCATAGGTTCATCTCTCAGTCTGCACTTTTCTGAACAGTTCATACTTCTCTTTCTGCATAAGCCGTGCACATTCGTTGTCGCTCTCCGCCAGGGCGATTTTATCCAGCTGTTTAAAGGTAACGCCTTTTTTAAGATATCGCCTGGCATTCGCCAGCCTTTTAAGGGCTTCGTATGAGTGAGTATATTACCTAATAGCCTCACGTATAATTCCGCATAGCAGACAAATACGCTGAAAGAGTAATGTATGAATATGAACACAGTCACCCAGTGCCTTGTTCGTCAGGTAATGGAGCATTCAAGGGAGTGAAGCCACGAATAATGAGGCAGAATACTACAAGATTGTGGACGAAACCTCGGCGCGCTACGCTTCTTTGAAGAAAGTCGGCGCGGCAGAACTGAAGCATTTGACGGAGGAACTAAAAGGCGCGTGGAAACATATAAGCGAGCTGCTATGAATATTGCAAGAGGCTGGGTGGCGCGTTCTCTCATTCTGTTCTTAGCAGCGCTTGTGGTCGGAATTATTCTGAAAGAGGTGGTCGCTCCCCGGATTGTGCGGCGGCGGTTAATTTCAATAGTTCATGACAGTTGCAAAACTTGCGAGCTTTCGCTCAGCCGTGTTCATGTTTCGCTGCTGCCATTAGCTCTAAGCAGCAGTCGTGTCCGTTTTACCGGGGGGACGCCAAATGCGACCGTAGTTCATGCCGAGGCGGAGCGCGTTTACGTGCCATTCGCGTTTTTTCCGCTTTTAACGAGCCGTTTTCATGCCGGTCGAATTGAAATCGAACAGCCGGTGATTAAAATATCGGAAGGCGATCTGTATGTTTCTTCTTCTACCGATGACAGTTCTGCCCGACCGCTTGAGCTTGAGATAGAGGGCATCAAGGTAAAAAACGGTTCCTTTACTTACATTCGTGAACATCCTGTACGTAAAGGGACACTGAACGTTTCGCGGATAAATGTGGCCATGGGGTCTGTGGGCAGTTCTGACCGTCTTCGTGATACATACGTTGAGGCAACCGCCGACGGCCTGTTGGAAGAGTCCGGGCAATTCCACCTGCAGGTAAGGGCTAAGGTTTTCGCTAAAATTCCGGACGCCAATGTTAAATTACAAATTTCGGGGCAGGATCTCGCAACCCTGAACCCTTTCTTCAGGCCGAATGACGGAGTTCAGCTAAAGGGTATGCTTATTAACGCCCAAAGCGTAGTGGTTATTCGCGGATCGCGTCTCAACTCTTCCGCTTATGTGCGCTTCCGGAGACTTAGTGTGAAAATTAAAAAAACCGATGAGCGCAGCGCCCTTTCCGCGTTTTTTCAGACTCTCATGGCTTCCATCACAATGGGGAAACAAAACATTGATGGAGGGAATTATGACAGCCAGGGAACTGTGGATTTAGAACGGAAGCACAAAGAGACCATCATCAGTTTTACTCTAAGAGGGATGAAAGAAGCCGCAATGAAGGTCGCCTCTCAAGGCGGAAAGTAACTAATTTTAGAAAGCCGGTTCCTAAGGGTAAATGCCGGTAGACATAAGAAGGAAAAGGTGGTGGAATTTGTTGACGGAGGTCTGAAAGGGAGACAAAACAATGGAAAAAAAGAAACTTACGACCAACGCGGGAGCGCCCGTGGCGGACAACCAGAACATAATGACGGCGGGCAAACTTGGTCCGGCGCTGCTTCAGGATGTCTGGTACCTTGAAAAGCTGGCGCATTTCGACCGCGAAGTTATCCCGGAACGGCGCATGCACGCCAAGGGCTCAGGGGCCTACGGAACCTTTACGGTAACCCGCGACATAACCCGCTACACCAAGGCTAAGATATTCTCGGAGGTGGGCAAGAAGACCGAGATGTTCGCGCGCTTTTCCATAGTAGCCGCGGAGCGCGGCGGGGCCGACGCCGAACGCGACATACGCGGTTTTGCCATGAAATTTTACACCGAGGAGGGAAACTGGGACTTGGTGGGCAACAATACCCCGGTCTTCTTCATGCGCGACCCGCTTAAATTTCCGGACCTGAACCACGCTATAAAGCGCGACCCGCGCACCAATCTGCGCAGCGCGGCAAACAACTGGGATTTCTGGAGCTCTCTGCCTGAAGCGCTGCACCAGGTCACAATGACGATGAGCGATCGCGGCATACCGTATTCCTTTCGGCATATGCACGGCTTCGGCAGCCATACTTTCAGTTTCATAAATGCGAAGAACGAAAGATGCTGGTGTAAGTTTCACCTTGTAACACAGCAGGGCATAAAGAATCTTACCGATCAGGAGGCTGAAATCCTGATCGGAAAAGACCGCGACAGCAACCAGCGGGACCTCTACGAGAGCATCGAGCGTAAGGACTTTCCGAAGTGGACCATGTATATACAGGTTATGCCGGAAAAAGACGCGGCCAAAATGCCGTATAATCCGTTCGATCTGACCAAGGTCTGGTTCCACAAGGATTACCCGCTGATAGAGGTGGGTGTGATGGAACTCAACCGAAACCCGGAGAATTACTTCGCCGAGGTGGAGCAGGCGGCTTTCAACCCCGCGAACATTGTGCCCGGTATCGGATTTTCACCGGATAAGATGCTGCAAGGACGGCTGTTTTCCTACGGAGACGCGCAGCGCTACCGCCTGGGTATAAACCATCACCTTATACCGGTAAACGCCGCTCGCTGTCCTTTCCACAGCTACCACCGCGACGGGACTATGCGGGTGGACGGCAACCATGGCGGCACGCTCGGCTACGAGCCCAACAGCTATGGCGAATGGAAGGATCAGCCCGATTTCGCGGAGCCACCGCTGGACCTGGAGGGGGCTGCCGACCACTGGAACCACCGCGTTGACACGGATTACTATAGCCAGCCGGGTAAGCTGTTCCGCCTGATGACCCCGGCGCAGCAGCAGGTGCTGTTTGAAAACACCGCCCGCTCGCTGGGAGACTCCCCCGAAGAGGTTAAGCTGCGCCACATCGGTAACTGCATGAGGGCCGACCCCGCCTACGGTGCGGGTGTGGCTGAGGCGCTGGGGCTCCGGCTTCCCGAATTGGCGAAAGTTTGAACGCAATGAAATGATAAATAAAACATTCTCAGTACTCGTCTTGACGGCGGGTGTTCTGGCAGCGGTTCCAGTTCAGGCGCAGAAAACGGGGAAAAAAGGAGAAACTATGTTACAAACAGTACAAACTTACAAGGCTGCGGACTATCCGCGCCTTTCCAGGATGCCCGGCTTCAGTGTTCAGTTGGCAGCCAATCACATGAAGCTTTATCAGGGCTACGTGACCAATACCAACGCCCTGTCGGAAAAGCTGACGGCAATGCTTACGGACGGCAAGGAAAAGACTCCCGAATATGCGGAACTCAAGCGGCGTTTTGGCTGGGAGTTCAATGGAATGCGCCTTCACGAACTCTATTTCGGGAATATGGGATCAGATGGGATTCCGCAGCGGAGCGCCCAGGTCTACAAAACAATACTGGAGGACTTCGGAAGTTTTGAAACCTGGAAAAAGGACTTCATTGCCACCGGCTTGATGAGGGGGGTCGGCTGGGTGGCCCTGTACCAGGACAATGTCTCCGGCAGGGTATTCAATGTCTGGGTAAACGAGCATGACGGCGGTCACCTGGCCGGCTGTATGCCGCTATTGGTCCTGGACGTGTTTGAGCACGCCTATATCACCGACTACCAGTTGGAGCGCGCCAAATACATAGAGGCGTTCTTTAATGTGATAGATTGGGAGGCGGTCTCAAAACGCTGCGCTAAATAAGGAAAATCCCATGCCATACATTAATGTCGGTGAAAAAAATTCGGGCAGTATTGATCTCTATTATGAGGATCTGGGTACCGGGAATCCGGTAGTGCTTATCCACGGGTGGCCGCTGAGCGGCGCCTCCTGGGAGAAACAGGTTACGGTTCTGCTGGCTGCGGGATATCGCGTGATCACTTATGACCGCAGGGGGTTCGGGCAGTCCGGGAGACCTGTGACAGGCTACGACTACGACACCTTCTCCCTGGACCTGCACAAGCTCATTACAAAGCTCGACCTGCGCAATGCCGCGCTGGTCGGTTTCTCCATGGGCGGTGGAGAGGTGGCTCGTTATCTGGGCCGCTACGGGTCGGAGCGCGTGAGCAAGGCTGTGTTCATCTCTTCGGTGCCGCCGTTCCTTCTGAAGACGGCTGACAACCCGGAGGGGGTGGATGGCAGTGTCTTCGAGGGAATAAAAAAAGCCCTCGCTGCGGACCGGCCGGCGTTTCTTTCCGCCTTTCTTGCGGATTTCTACAATGTCAACCTCCTTGGCGGTAAACTTATCAGCAGCCAGGTTGTCCAGTACAACTGGAATGTCGCCGCAGGCGCTTCGGCCAAGGGGACGTTCGATTGCGTCTCGGAGTGGGGAACCGATTTCCGCGGGGATCTTTCGCGCATCGAGGTTCCCACGCTGGTAATTCACGGTTCGGCCGACCGGATACTTCCTATAGCCGCCACGGGAATCCGCACTCAGAAAGCTGTCAAAGGAGCCCGCCTGGTGGTGATAAAGGACGGACCGCATGGCCTGACGTGGACCCATGCGGAGCAGGTAAACCATGAACTGGTGGAGTTTCTAGGCCAGAAGGATTTGCAGGCTTATGTGAGCGGAAGCTCGGGGGTAACGTCGGAAAATAAAGGAGAAAAAAATGAAAAACAGTAAACTGCAATTGATGTTAGCTGGGCTTTTTTTGTGCGCGGCGGCTATTCCCGCTTTCGCCCAGGAAAAATCCAGGGAAGATAAGAAGCTGGAGGCCAGCGCCGCAGAACTGGACAAAAGCGCCGCCAAGCCTGAGGGGCAGCAGCGGGTGATTGCCAGGATAAAAACGGAGTTCGGAGTGGATGACGCCCGCGTGCAGAGTCTGCGCGACAAGAATATGGGGTATGGTGAGATCTCCATAGCGCTGGGCCTGGCTCAGGGCTTGCCTGGCGGCATTACGGATGCCAATGTGCAAAAAGTGATGGAACTGCGCCAGGGTCCGCCAGTTATGGGCTGGGGTAAAATAGCCAGGGATCTCGGTTTGAAACTCGGCCCGGTGGCAAGCAAGGTTCATAAGATGTCCGCCGAGGTGCGCAAACAGGAAAAAGGTGAGAAGGCGAATAAATACAAAAAAGAGAGTGGCGAAAGAATGGGGAAACCAGAAAAGCACGAAAGGCATGAAAAGATGGAGCGGCCGGAAAAGCCGGAGAAAGGCGGCAAGCATTAGCAGCCTGCGCGGCGACCATGAAATCTAGGGACAGCATGAAACCGGGCACAAATCCGAACACTGTTTTAGACCGTACGCTGTTTGAGATTTGCCGTCGATAGGCTGTTCACTAAAAGGTTTATTTTCGCTGCTAAAATTTGCTTTATCCGCGACGAGTATGCTATACTAACTCTGCGGGGTAGAGCAGCCTGGTAGCTCGCAAGGCCCATAACCTTGAGGTCGCAGGTTCAAATCCTGCCCCCGCAACCATTTCGAACCTGGAACAAGCAATATCAGGACCATACCCTGGGCGCAAGCCCGGGGTTTTGTGTTTGCAGGGGACGCTGCTTCCAATCTTCCCAATTCGAACTCTTAGTGCATTCTTTCCTGGACTGAATCCATTTTAGGAAGTTAGGAAGCAGCGTCCCCTAGGGACGTGAATTCCGCGAAGAAGCAAGGCGGTTCTTCTGCCGTGCGGCAACGGTGAAAAATGTCTTGCTCTGAGAGGCAAAAGGAAGGTAAATTCAACCATCCGGCAAAAGGTTTTGTTACCTGATATATATAATAATTTGTTTTAATATAGGAGGCGGGGGGATGAATTGCACACCCGGCGGAATTTCACACGACGCACAGGATTTTATGGCTCAGCTTGAACACATTGAAGCAATAGAAAAACAGCTCTGGAACGCGGCCGACACTCTTCGTGCCAATTCCAATTACGCGAGCAACGAATATTTCATGCCGGTGATGGGCCTTATCTTTCTACGGCACGCCTATAGTCGCTATTTAGGCGTCAAAGACCAGATTATAGCGGACCTGCCCAAACGCGGTGGGAAACCTCGCGAACTGACTAAGGCAGATTTCTCCCAAAAAACCGCGATTTTCCTTAGGACTGAAGCGCAATTTGACCACCTCGTTTCTCTCCCTGAGGGCGCAGACCGGGCCAAAGCCATTATAAAGGCGATGGAGTCCATAGAGTCCGACTACAAAACGCTGGAGGGAATATTGCCCAAACAGGATTACCAGGAAATTTCCAACGAGGTCCTGGGTAATCTTCTGAGAATGATGAATCCGGACGAGCTTAAAACCGCTTCCGGCGATATTTTTGGTCGCATTTACGAATACTTTCTTACCCAGTTTGCCGACCAGAAGGCGCATGACGGCGGTGAGTTCTTCACCCCTGTCTCGCTGGTCTCTCTTATCTCCAATGTGCTGGAGCCTAAAAAAGGCATAGTTCTGGACCCTGCCTGTGGCTCCGGCGGAATGTTTGTGCAAAGCGCGCATTTTGTGGAACGCCTTAAGGAAAACCCTTCCGAAAAGCTCACCTTCTACGGTCTTGAAAAAAACGCCACTACAATCCGCTTGGCGAAGATGAACCTGGCCGTCCACGGTTTGCAGGGCAACATAGAAAAAGCCATCACCTATTACGAGGACCCACACGAATTGCTCGGTAAGTCCGATTTTGTAATGGCCAACCCACCGTTCAATGTGGATGAGGTAGACGCTGAAAAGGTCAAACGCGATCCGCGTCTGCCTTTTGGGCTACCGGGCGTGAATCAAAATGAAAAAGTCTCCAACGGCAATTACCTGTGGATAAGCTATTTCTACAGCTACCTTGCCAAAAACGGCAGAGCGGGATTTGTAATGTCCTCTCAGGCTTCCAGCGCGGGGCGCGACGAGGCCAAGGTACGCCAGAAGCTTATCGAAACTGGCGCGGTGGACGCTATGGTGGCCATCCGCTCTAACTTTTTCTATACCCGCACCGTGCCCTGCGAGCTTTGGTTCCTGAACAAGGCAAAGCCCGCCCAGCATAAGGACAAAGTTCTTATGCTGGACGCACGCAATGTATACCGCAAGGTTACGCGCAAGATTTATGACTTCAGCCCTGAGCAGTTGAACAATCTTCTCTCAATAGTCTGGCTCTATCGTGGAGAGCAGAAGCGGTTTACCGACCTTGTTGCCGGGTACATGGAGCGCACTCTGGCGGAAGCCTCCACCTGTATTGATGACGCCGGTAGCTCTGCAAGGCCAATTCAGGACTACGTCAATAACTTATTCCAGTTGAAGAACCATTTGGAGTCCCTGGCATCTGATTTTAAGAAGGTAACGACCCATGCGGAGGCGTTAAAAGAATTTTTTGATGAACTGCAAATCTTTACTGCCGATGCCGTTGTGGCTTATAAAGCCCTGGTTCTCTCCGAGAAACGCAAATGGACTGATGTGTATCGTAAGAAGGGCGACCTTAATAGCGCGGTAAAAAGCTTCTCGGCCTTGGATAACGCCACCCGGGACCTTGTAAAGCAGGCCGATCTGGTTTACAAACTCGGAATAAGGGTATATGACATCGCAGTAAAGGATCCGGGTAAGTTGGGAATAGGCTACTCTTCCGAGGCCCGCAAGGCCGCTGATGCCAGACGCACCGTATTGGTTGAGCAGTTAAAACAGGTCCATTATTTCTATAAGCAGGCGGCATGGCTTACCGAGCGCTTCCCGGAAGCGAAGTTGAGAGATGTTTCCGGCCTGGTGAAGTTGGTGGATAAGGCCGAGCTTGAGAAAAACGACTGGAGCCTGACGCCAGGGCGGTATGTGGGTGTGGCCCCGGAAATAGAGGATGAGAGTTTTGATTTTGAGGAAGTCCTGCGCGATATACATGTAGAACTGGAAGGCCTGAACGCCGAGGCCGCAACTCTTGCCGCCAAGATAAAAAATAATTTTGAGGAATTGGGGATATGAGTCTTACCCCTCATAAGCTTGGAGAGATTGCGACTATTACTTCAAGCAAGCGTATATTCTTTAATGAATATGTGGACTCCGGTGTGCCATTTTATCGCTCTAAGGAAATTATCCAGTTTTTCAACAATGAAACAAACAGTCAGCCGCTGTATATTGCCGAAGCAAAGTATTCGCAGATAAAGGAAAAGTTCGGTGTTCCCAAAATCAATGATTTGCTTTTAACGTCAGTCGGAACGATTGGTGTCCCTTATCTGGTAAAAGATGACAATCCATTTTATTTCAAAGATGGAAACCTAACGTGGTTCCGAGATCTTGAAAAAAAGGTCGTACCAAAGTATTTTTTCTATCTGCTTCAGACCCCATCAACCCGCTCATTGTTGAATACTCGTGCCAAAGGTTCTTCGCAACCAGCGCTAACAATAGAATCACTTAAAGACATAGAACTTGCATTCCATAATTTAGAAGCACAGAGAAAAATAGTGGATATCCTGTCTGGATATGATGACCTGATTGAGAATAACCGACGGCGGATAGAGTTGTTGGAAGAGTCCGCCCGGTTGCTCTACCGCGAATGGTTCGTCCATTTCCGCTTCCCCGGCCATGAACATTCGGAAATTAAAGACGCGTTGCCATCCGGGTGGATAAAGGCGAAACTATCTGACGTCGCAGATGTTAATCACAGAACGATCGGTAGAAATTACCAAGGCCCGATAAAATATATCGATATCTCTGCTGTTACACCGGGAAGGATTAATTTAGCTCAAGAATATGATTTTGCAGAAGCACCTAGTCGGGCACAGCGTGTGGTGAAACATGGTGATATTCTTTGGTCATGTGTGCGCCCTAATCGAAGATCGCATGCAATAGTCTGGAAGCCTGCTGAAAATCTAATTGCCTCGACCGGCTTTGCTGTTATTACTCCGACACATTTACCCACATCCTATTTATATCACGCCATAACAACCGATGATTATGTGGGATACCTTTCGAACAATGCCCGTGGAGTGGCATATCCTGCGGTTACTGGAACAGATTTCGAAAATAGTCGTATAGTAAAGCCGCTCCCTCAAATTGTGCAGTTATTTGATGATATCGTGGAGCCCGTGCTTACCCAAATCTATATCCTGAATGAGGGGAATGTGCGGCTTGCCCAATCCCGCGATATACTTCTACCAAAACTAATGAACGGCGAGGTTGCCGTATGAGCCAATATACCGAAGATTCGTTGGTTCAAAGGACCACGGCAGACTATCTTAAAGATAGCCTCGGGTGGATCTCGGTATATGCCTACAATAACGAGGATTTTGGTCCGGCCAGTCTTCTGGGACGGGCGTCAGACAAGGAAGTGATTCTAACCCGCTCACTCCGGAAAAAGCTGGAAGAGTTTAACCCCGGGTTGCCCGACGATGTGTATGCATCAGCAGTGCGCCAGGTAACCGAAGCCGGCCTCAGCCAGAGCATCCTAACCAACAACCGGGAAAAATACGAACTCCTTAAAACCGGCGTAAAGGTGCCATTCCGCAACGCCGCCGGTGAACATAAAACTGAAACCCTGCGTGTTTTTAATTTTGACGAACCGGAAAAGAATGAGTTCCTTTGCGTGCGCGAGTTGTGGGTACGCGGTGATCTCTACCGCCGCCGTACCGACATAATCGGTTTTGTAAACGGAATCCCGCTGCTTTTTATCGAGTGCAAGAACATCCACAAGGACGTTAAAGCCGCCTATGAGAAAAACCTTGCGGATTACAAGGACACCATCCCGCATTTGTTCAGCCACAACGCCTTTATAGTCCTGGCTAACGGCACCGAAGCCAAATTGGGCTCCGTGTCCGGAAAATTTGAGCATTTTCATGAATGGAAACGACTTTCCGAAGGGGAAACCGGCATTGTCGGCATGGAGACCATGCTTAAAGGCATCTGTGCGAAGTCCAACTTCATGGATTTGTTCGAGAACTTCATTGTCTTTGATGATTCGGCCGGCAAGCAGGCCAAGATCATCGCCAAGAACCACCAGCACCTGGGTGTGAACCGTGCTTTTGAGGCCGTAATACAGCGCAAGGCGCGTTCTGGTAAGCTGGGTGTTTTTTGGCACACACAGGGTTCCGGCAAAAGCTACTCCATGGTCTTTTTTACCCGAAAAATACACCGCAAGCTCGGCGGAAATTTTACGTTCCTTGTCTGCACCGACCGGGATGACCTGGACTCCCAGATATATAAAACTTTTGCCGGGTGCGGCCTCGTAGATAATGACACCGACCCCTGCCGCGCTGCAGACGGTGACCACCTCAAAGCTCTTCTAGGCCAGCACAAAGCGTATGTGTTCACTTTAATACAGAAATTTAACCAGGATGTGGCACCTGAAAACGGATATTCGCTGCGGGATGATGTGATAGTAATTACAGACGAGGCGCACCGCACCCAATACGGGCGGCTCTCCCTGAATATGCGTAATGCCCTCCCCAACGCCAGTTATATTGGTTTTACAGGTACGCCCCTATTCAAAGACGACGAAATAACAAAGCGCGTGTTTGGCGACTATATCTCCACCTATGATTTTCAACGCGCAGTTGATGATAACGCCACTGTCCCGCTCTATTACGACGCACGGGGAGACAAGCTGGGAATTGAAACAAATGATCTCAATGAGCGTGTTGCCGCTAAGCTGGAGGAGTTGGAATCGGACGATATAGACGTCCAGCAGCGTTTAGAGCGTGAGCTGTCCCGCGATTACCACATAATTACCGCTCAAAAACGACTGGACCAGGTGGCTAAGGATTTCGTGGAGCATTATTCAAATGCCTGGGAATCCGGCAAGGCTATGCTGATCTGCATAGATAAAATCACCTGCGTGCGGATGTATAACCTGATTACTCAATACTGGCGGGAGAACATAAAGGAGTTTAAGACCAAACTCGGGCGAATAACCGACGAACAGGAACTTGCCGAACGCCAACGCCAGCTTGAGTGGCTGCAGGAAACCCAGTTTGCGGTAGTGGTAAGTGAAGAACAGGGGGAAGTGGATAAGTTCCGGAAATGGAATTTGGACATCACAAAACATCGCCGGCTCCTTAAAAATGGCCTGGACATTCCGGAAAGGCTTCGTAATAAGCCGGAGTTCGCCGGAAAACAGCGCATGGACGCCGACTCCGCCTTCAAAGAGCCGGAGCATCCGTTCCGGGTGGCCATTGTCTGCGCCATGTGGCTAACCGGCTTTGATGTGCCGAGCCTGGGGACGCTATATCTGGATAAACCGCTAAAAGCTCATACCCTCATGCAGGCCATAGCCCGCGCAAACCGCGTTTATGAGGGGAAAAACAACGGGCTTGTAGTCGATTACTGTGGAATCCTCAAAAACCTGCGTGCAGCACTCGCTGTTTTCGCGGGCACAGCTGATTCCTCTCGTGGCGACGGCAGCGATGCCGATCCGGCTAAGCCGGAAGAGGAACTATTAGAGGAGCTTAAAGAAGCCATTTCCTATGTTCGCATTTTCCTGACTGATCGCGATGCTTCGCTGGATGACATTATCACGAAAACCTCTTTTGCCCGTAATGCGGCGATTCTAGCAGCCAAAGAGGCCGCAAATGAGAATGATGAGACCCGCAAGCGGTTTGAAATAATGTGCCGGGAGGTTTTTAAGAAATTCAAGGCGTGTATTAACATCTTCGGGGTAAACGATTTTCGTAAGGACTATGACGCCATTAACATCGTGTACCGCAGCCTGCAGAAAGACCGTGATGAGGCAGATATTACCGACATAATACGCCAGCTGCATGCCATTGTGGACGATGTCATCACTACTCAGGGTGCGGCTCCATGCAAAGACAGAAAAATATTCAATATCGCCGCGATTAATTTTGACCGCTTGCGCGAGGAATTTGAGCGATCACCGGCAAAGCGGACCACAGTGCAGGGGCTTAAAGAGGCTATCGCTTGCCGTCTCCAAAAGATGCTGGCTCGCAACCCTCTGCGAATGGACCTCCAGCAGGATTACGAAAGGATTCTTGCTGAATACAACCAGGAAAAGGACCGTGCCACGATAGAGCATACCTTTGAAGCCCTGCTTAAATTTGTCCAGCAACTTGATGAAGAGGAAACACGGTCTATTCGGGAGGAGTTGGACGAGGAAAGCCTTGCCATATTCGATCTCCTCAAAAAGCCGGAATTATCCGCGCCAGATATTAAGCGCATAAAAAAAGTAGCGGTGGAGTTGCTGGGGACCCTAAAGGCTGAGAAACTGCGTATAGACCACTGGCAGGAAAAGGAAACCACTCGCGATTCAGTCCGCATAGCGATACATAATTTCCTCTACAGCGACGACTCCGGCCTTCCCGCGCCAGTTTACACCGAGGCCGATATAGAGCAGAAGACCGCCGCCGTGTTCCAGCACGTCTATCGCGTGTATCCGACGGTGCCATCGCCGTACTATCATTGAGAAATGGCTGGTGTTGTTGAAAATTTAATGAGGTGGAAGTGATATATGCGAATTCTAAGTATTGATGGTGGCGGGTATCTCGGATTATCAACCGCCACTTTCATTGAAGGGATAGAACAACACTTTGGGAAATCTTTTGCATCAAACTTTGATCTTTTTTGTGGCACTAGTACTGGGGCCATTATTGCTCTCGCATTGGCTTCCGGGCTTTCGGGCAAGGAGATACACAGTCTTTATGAAGATTTTGGCCCCAAAGTATTTAATAACCGAATCCCAGGCCGAAAACAAGTGCGAATCTTCTGGGGATTTCTTTTTAGTCGATATAGTAATAAACCTCTTCGGAACAGTCTACAAGCAACATTCCAAAACCGGACACTTGGCGATCTTTATGCCGCCAACAAACGCGTACTGATTACCGCCTTTTCCTTGACTACAGGGAGACCAAGGATATTTAAGACAGATCATAGTCCCGAACTTTCACGGGATAATAAACACTTAATCTGCGATATAGCTCTTGCAAGTTCCTCTGCCCCTACCTATCTACCTTTAGTCAAAATAGCCGATCCCACAAATGGTGCCATTGAGGCATACTGTGATGGAGGAGTATTCGCGAACCACCCGGCACTTTTAGGTTTTACTGAGGCGCTTTATCATTGCCGAGTGGAGGCAAAGGATATCCAGGTTTTATCGCTTTCAACGCCTAGGGCAAGTCTGGCCGAGCATGAATCTAGTAAAACTATAATGGAACGCCAACTGAATCGAGGAGCGCTGGGATGGGGGTGGAATGGCAAGCTCGCCAATATTTTTATAGATGCTAACTCAAGTATTACACATGAAACGCTTCGTCGCTTGGTGGCGAGATCACCAGGCGCGGTTTACGAACGCATTCTGCTGAATAAACCTGAAGGGGTAGAAATAGATACGACTCACGATGCAGCAACACGCACTTTACGTCAAATTGGATTTGATGCGGCGGGACAAGGAGAGGTTCGTGCTCGTATCGCATCATTCTTTCCAAACTAGGAGATATAATAATGGCTAATGTACAGAAACAGTTCGAGGAATTCCATAATAAAATCCGCGTCGACGACTATGATTCTCTCCGCGAAAAGCGTGATATTGTCCTAAAGCGCCTGCGGAAGCATCTCAAAGAAAACAAACGGCCTGGTTTTGATGAACTACTCCAGGGGAGTTATGCTATGGGTGTTGGTATCACGCCTATTAAAGAGTTGGAGTATGACATGGATATTGGGCTCAGATTTGAAATCAATTATCAGGATTATAATGCCGCTGAAATTTCAAAGTGGGTCTATGAAGGTGTCGAGGATCATACCGACAAGGTCGAACAAAAAGGGCCCTGCATACGAGTCACTTACGCCCAAGGTGGGTACCACCTCGACTTGGTATGCTATGCGTGGGAGAAAAACTCAAACAGTGGAATATTTAAGCTCGCGCATAAAACTAAGGGCTGGAAACCTGCAGATCCCCCGGGTCTTTTGGAGTTTGTTGAAAAAACACGAAAACCGTTTGATATTGCGAAGGATTCTGCGACCCAGACCGACCAGTTTCGACGCTCAGTTCGATATCTTAAACGGTGGAATGATGAGGCCATCCCAAGGGAGTCTGATACAAAACCGACAGGGCTGTCTTTTATTCTCCTCTGCGCGGAGCACCTCTCTCCTACTGTTGCCGCAAGCGGCCAGTCAGATGACCTCACAGCACTGCGTAATTTTGCACTTTTAATGGCAAACACTACGGGGCGTTTAGTTGCTAAAAAACCCACTCCGGAGTATGAGGATATCTTGGCCAAGTTGCCGGATGCCGAAATGAATGCGTTGAAGTCCCGATTCGAGAGTCTAGTAAAGATTCTTGGCAATGCGGCTAAGGAAACCGATCCCATAAAAGCATGCGAACTGCTCCAGACGGTCTTTGGTAAGGATTTCCCTGTTCCCACAGCGGAGGAAACCGCTGCGAGGACGTCAGCCCCGGCTATAATAACCTCCAGTTCTTCTGCATAAATTAATATGGATCGCATAGAGGCTCAGAAAGTCTTCCGTGATAATGCCACAAATGAGGCAAAGGAAGAGCTTAAAACATTAGGATTCCGTCCTGATGCGGCGACCCGCTGGAATAGAGAAGCGACTCCCGCAAGTGGCGGACAAGCCATCTCAGTCACAATTCCCGACAGATTCCCTGACAGCCTTCCCGAGATATTTGTATCCCGGGGGCAACTTTCGCGGAGAATACCGCATGTGGAACCAAATGGGAAAATATGTATTGCACAGGAAGGTGCTGTTCTCTTAGACACGGGGCGTCCTCGTGCAATTGTTCGTGATGCTATTAAGCTTGCGGAAATTACCTTGACCCGCGGACTCGCTGGTGAATTAGATGCCGATCTGCACGAGGAATTCTTAGCGTATTGGAATAGAGGCTGCGCCTGTAAGATTATATGGTTTTCCCCTATCCGAAAGGAGGCGGGCGAGATTACGTTGGTGGCTCTCGACGTGGGGGACTCAAACTTCTGTAAAAATATTGTCGGCCCAAGTTATGAGGAGATTGATGCTTGGGCGAAGAAAATTAATAAACGAGTGCGTTCTTTCGGCAAGGCTTTTTTTATTCCACTTCATACGCCCTTTCCTCCACCTGATTTCGATGAACAGTTGTCGGTTGAAGGATTTCTGGAACAAATAGAGGACTTGTGCGATACTTCTGACTTTGATGCGCTTATAGAGTGGCTTACCACAGTTACAACTCCAGCCACCATTATCGTTTCGATTCCAGCTACCGACAAGAGTGGCAGTGTTTTGTTTGGGTTTGCAATACCTCGAATAGACTCACTCTATCACACACGCATGAATCTTCGTCCCAAGCATGCGGCCCAGGATATTGAATATATGCCAGGCATGCCAATCAAACGAATAGAAGTCGAAAGGCATGATTCTGATTTTATTACTACGCGCGGCGGAGCTTTTGATATTCTCCGAACAAAGACAGTGGCCGTAATAGGTTGCGGCGCACTGGGTTCACAGGCTGCAAAGTGCCTTGCCCTAGCTGGAGTGGGCAAGCTAAGGCTTATAGATCCCGAAACATTTGCTCCAGAAAATCTTCATCGACACCTTCTTGGCGCAGGCTGGATTGGGACCAGCAAGGTAGTCGGTATTGAAAAAGAATTATCTTCTGCCCTCCCAAACCTTACAGTGGAAGCACGTCCACACTCAGCGGAACAAGTCCTGCATGATGAGCCAGCTTTTATATTGGGAAGTAGTGCAATCCTAATTGCAACTGGTGATGAGACTTTGGACCGCGTTTTGAATGATTTACTCGTAGATGGTCCACCTTCCATCTTCTCCTGGATTGAGCCATTAGGTATTGGTGGCCATGCATTATCTACGCGAAATTCTGGAGAACGAGGGTGTTTCGAATGTCTTTATGAACCGATTAATGGGGTTCGATTAGGGAATGTATCATCCTTTGTTCGCCATGGTCAGGAACTTGCCCGTTCATTTGCGGGATGTGCAGGACGATTTATGCCTTTTTCCGCACTTGACGCAATTCGTACAGCCACCGAAGCCTCTCGCTTGGTAATCGAAGCATTGGCTGAGGATTCACCAAAAAACACTCTTGTCAGCTGGTATGGAGACCCACAGGCCCTTATTGCTGCAGGCTTTACTGTATCCGACCGCGCTGCGCGCTTTTTACCTGGTCAGACGATAAGGACGTCCAATTTTGCACGATTGGATTGTAAAATCTGTGGCTAAAAATAAAACACTCCTTTTTTCGCGTCCGATGGATGGAATGCTTTCAGTACAACCTGAAGCCATAGCGACGATAGTCCGCTATTCAAAGCCAGATGGTGAACATTCTGAGGCAGGTGGCGTGCTTTTAGGGAGACTTATTCTTGAATCAAGAGATGTTGCCATCGATCGTGTAACAGAGCCTTTCGAAGCGGACAAACGCAGTAAATTCCATTTTTGGCGATCTCGTATGCCGCATCAGAACATCGTAGATCAAGCCTGGAAGAATTCCACGGGAACATGTATTTATCTGGGAGAATGGCATTGCCATCCAGAGGATGACCCACATCCCTCCAAACATGACTTAGAAAACTGGGCTAAGATTGCAAGAACTGCCAGCTACGAACAAGATTTTCTTTTTTTCGTAATCGCCGGATATACACGAATACGTGCCTGGGAGCTAAATAAAGCCAGAATCAAGCCGACGGAGTTGCTTGAAAGTGAGTGTGGAAGATAAGAGAGGAAAATGATGAAAAACCATGTCATTGGTGTAATGAGCATCTGCCTTATTTGTGCGGGTTGTGCAAGCCGGCAATTATTGCGTCCAGTAAACACACAGGGGGCGGAGAATCTTAGGAACCTGAGTGCAAATATTGAGATAATTCGAGGAACATATATTCCTGTCATGGGCGCTTACTTGGACTTCAAAATCCAACAGCTTCGTGTGGCGAAACAGAACGAACTATTGGCAGGGGGAATAAAACTGTCTCCAGAAGCGCAAATTCAGCTTGAATTTTATACCCGCGACCAGCAGGCAAAGAAAAAAGAGGTGCTGGATTTGCTTCAGGCATTGCTAGATACGTTGAAGGAGCAAACCGATATCGCTACAGTCCATCTTGATGCCTACAAGAGTTTTGCTGAAAGCGGAAGATTGAGCGATGCCGTTGCTGCGCAACTGCAAGACTCTAATTTCCAGATAAAGGCGTTGTCTATGCTCAAAATGGACCCGGTGAAAGCAAAACGAGTGCAAGAATTACTGTCGGAATTATCGAGGTAATGGAGGCGAGTTATGTCAAATAACACTGAGGAACAGGAAACAGCCGTTGCGGGACTTCCCGCTGAAGTTCAGGAACAAGTAAAAAATCTAGTGATGTTAGTTGCGACCCAGCAACAAGAGATTGCCTTATTGCGCTCCCAGCTTGCGGGGTTTATGTCAGTAGGAGGGCCTCAACCATCACAATTGGCTCAGGCTTTTTCTAAAGCCTCTCGTAATACCTTTGGGAAGGATGATGCTACTGAGGCAGTCGCAAACCTTAAGGAAGAGCTTCAAAAACGGGATCAATGGGTTTCGGCAGTAGTGAAGTCTTTTCGCTTTGCGAAAGAAGTAGTGACAATACTGAAATAGAATTGCTGTTATTTTACGATAATGACATTGCCTGAGTTATTGCCTGATAATAACGAGTTCAGGGAAAAATCGCGGCGGTTCTGGTCTAAGAAGTATGGACGAGAACTGTCTATGGGAGAGATTGACGAAATATATCGTAATCTCACCGGCTATTTTAATCTTCTTCTGCGTTGGAAGCATGAAGACGATGCCAAGAATGAGAAGAAAATGTGATCTTCCCACAAATTCAGTCTATGTCGAGTTTTTATGCATGATGAGCTTGAGCACGCAGAGCTTGAAATAAAACGTCTCCAACAGGAAAATGAGGAGCTTCGCAGGCGTTTGGGAATGGCCGCCGATGCTCCCACGCCGGCCTATACAACGGAAGCCCCGGAACTTCCGTTGATAGCAGACTCTTTGCCGTCGGTTGCACAAAACTCAGCGCCAGAGGATAAGATTAAGCTGTTCCGCTCTTTATTCCGGGGCAGGGAAGATGTCTATGCTGTTCACTGGGTCAATGAGCGAACGGGCAAGAAAGGCTATTCTCCGGCTTGCGAAGACCCTTACAGCCTCCAGAAGGGAAAGCCTCGCACCTATTTGCCACTGACAGACCATGTGATCGTGAATCACTTTGAAGGGACCCAAACTGCCGGGGTGTTCCCTTTGCTTAAAGATAATTCCTGCTGGTTCCTGGCCTGCGATTTTGATAAGGAAGGCTGGCAACTGGATGCCGTAGCCTATATAGAAGTTTGTAAGCGGTATGGTATTCCCGCCTATTTGGAGCGATCACGCTCAGGTAATGGCGGCCATGTCTGGATATTCTTCTTCGCGCCGGTATCGGCTGTTTCCGCTCGGCAGCTTGGGATGAGGATTTTAAGGGTAACCATGGATGTCCGGGGGGACCTGGACCTCGGCAGTTATGACAGATTCTTCCCCAATCAGGATTTTGTGCCAAAAGGCGGCTTTGGAAATCTTATAGCCTTGCCGTTCCAAGGTAAATGCCGCACCATCGGTAATACTGAATTCCTCGATGTTTCCACTACGGAATTAAAACCATATCCCGACCAGTGGTCTTTTTTAAGTGGCATCCAGCGACTCACTCCACAACAGCTGGATGCTTTACTTGAAGTTATACCGTCTGTCACTATCGGCCCCGGCAAAGTCGAAGCCACGTCTGAAGCTATAAGAGCCAGATATCCGGCCCCTAAACAAATCCGTTGCGCGATGTGGTCGTCTTTCAGTCTCGAAAAGTCTGGTATTCCACCCTGGATGCTGTCCAAATTAAAGCATCTTGCCTCTCTGCATAATCCGGAGTTTTACAAAATGCAGAAACTCCGCCGGTCGACGTACATGCTCACCCGATTTATCAAATGCTACCGTGAAGATTTTAGCCATTTCCACCTGCCACGTGGAACCCGGCAAGACGTTGAAGAAATAGCCCGACAAGCTGGAAGCGAGCTTCTATGCGTGGACCGGCGCAAAGTGCCGGAGCCACTCTCATTGGAATTTCACGGTAAATTAAGCCCTGACCAGGAAAAAGCGGCTCAAGCCGTCCTGCGCGAAGACATGGGGCTTCTTGTCGCGCCTCCCGGGGCCGGTAAAACGGTAATGGGCTGTTTCGCCATAGCCAAGCGCAATCTGCCGACCTTGATTTTGGCCCATCGTAAGCCCATCCTGGAACAATGGCGCAAACAGCTTACAACACTTTTAGGGCTGGAGCCTTTTCAAATCGGCCGGATCGGAGGCGGTAAAAAGGAACAAAACGGTATTATTGACCTAGCGACGCTCCAGACTTTGGCGCGTCTTGAGGATTTGCCCGCGCTTTTCTCTAAATATGGGTTTATCATAGTTGATGAGTGCCACCACATACCTGCGGCGACTTTTGAAGCCTGTATAATGGAGGCCCCCACCAAATATATTCTGGGCCTCACAGCCACTCCTTACCGCCGGGATGGATTGCAGGATATACTTATCATGCAGTGCGGGCCAGTTCGCCATAAAATGTCGGAACAGATGAGTGATCTTCCGTTGCAGTTGAATATCCGAGAAACCGAGTTTGTGTGTCCGACAGACGTGGAGACGCCAATTCAGGAAGTTTTCCGCAGTATTGTGCATGACGAGACGCGCAGCACGTTAATAGAGCAGGACATATCCGAAGCTTTGAAGCAAGGGAGACGCTGCCTGGTCTTAAGTCAGTGGAATGAGCATTGCCAGGCTTTGGCCGGCAAACTGACGCAAAAGGGGAAGACTCCGTTTGTCTTAAGCGGAACCCAGGGCAAGAAAGAGCGTGCCGCAATCTTAAAATCAATCCAGGACACCCCGCAAGACAAAGACTTAATCGTCGTCGCAACCGGACAGTATTTGGGAGAGGGCTTTGACTGTCCCCAGCTAGACACTCTTTTCCTCGCTTTCCCTGTATCTTTCAAAGGTAAACTTATACAGTATGTGGGACGCATTATGCGGGAGCACCCGTCAAAAAACCGTGTGCTCGTCTATGATTACCGGGATTCGCAGGTCCCCGTCTTGAATAAAATGTATGCGAACCGCATGAAAACATATAAAACCATGGGCTTTAATAATCAGAAGGAGACTCTGTTATGACCAAAATCCCCGAGTTTTTGCGTCAGGAGGAATCTGAGACGTTGGAATTCAAAGAGGCATTCGGCAAGGAAGCTATTGAAACTATTGCCGCTTTTGCTAATACAAGAGGCGGTGCGCTGCTTATTGGGATAAATGACAAAGGAGTAGTAATCGGAGTCCCATCCACGAAGAATGCGCTGAAAGATTGGGCGAATCACATTTCCCAGGCGACCGGCGGTTTGCACCCGTCCATTGAGGCGGGTGTGGTTAAGGGTAAGAACGTGGTTGTGATTCAAGTAGAAGAACATCGCATCAAGCCCGTTATGTGCCACGGTCGCGCTTTCATACGGTCCGGGTCCACCACGCGCCAGATGACGCTTGAAGAAATTACCAGGTGCGTATTGGCGAATGCGGGGGTGACATGGGATGCGTTGCCTGAACCCCGCGCCAATGTGTCGGATATCTCCATGTCAAAGTTCAAAGCCTTTATGGACACCGCTAAGCAAGAGAAGCGGCGATCTATCCCCGCCGGAACGTCTCACGCCGAACTCCTTGAGAAGCTGGAACTGGTGATAAAGGGTAAGCCGACCCGGGCGGCGATTATGCTTTTTGGGAAAGAGCCTCAGCGGTTTTATAGCCAGGCTATGCTCAAGATAGGTCGCTTTCGGAACGAAACTCTCATGGTGGATGACCGGCGCATTGATGGGACATTGTTTGACCAAATTGAAGGCGCTATGGGATATTTTCGTGAGAAGCTGGACACGCGCTATGTGATGACAGGCCGCCCCCAGAGGGATGTTATATGGGAGTATCCGTTAAAAGCGCTAAGAGAGGCCGTTATCAACGCCATCTGCCATCGGGACTATATGAGCACGCGTGATACCGAAGTTCGTATCTATGATACCGAGCTTATGGTCTGGAATGCCGGCAACCTGCCTCCCGGCATTTCCCTGGACACTCTTAAGCTGAACCATCCCTCCGTTCCGCGCAACAAGAAAATCGCCGAAATCTTGTATTATGCCGGTGTCATAGAGGCATGGGGCGGCGGAACAAAATTAATCATGGCCGAGTGTGCTTTAGCCGAGATGCCAGAGCCGGTATTCGACCAGGAGATTGGCTTTAGGATTACATTTCGGAAAGCTGCCATGCAAAATGCTACCCAGGAAAGTCCCAAGGATACTGCCCAGAAAACTGCCCAGATAGCTACCCAGAAAACTGCCCAGAAAATACTACAGGCTATTACTGGCAATTCACGTGTTACTAGGAAAGAATTAGCTGGCATTGTCGGATTAACAGAGGATGGCGTCAAATATCACCTTAATATGTTGCAGAAGAAGAGTATCCTTCGCCGAATAGGCCCAGATAAAGGTGGCTATTGGAAAATTATAAAGGGCTAACCACGGAGAATTCTGGCTACTGTGACAAGTTGTGCCTATGACACATAGTTGACACTATTCGCAACAGCAAGTGCTATGAATTAGGGTTATGATTGCGGGCTGACCGGAGAATTGCGGGAAGATTCAGTTATTTCCATTTTGGAAACAACTGCCACGGATGGTAAGAAATATTGTAAGGGCGGCAAGAATAGCGTTAGCTGGGAGCAGATAGGCCGAATTGCGGTGCAGTGGCATCAAGGTCTACCCAAATCTCCTTCCAATAGCGTTCCGTGTTGACGAGTATCTTGCCCCCGCAACCAGATTTACAGATTCAAACCTGGAACAAGCAATATCAGGATGCCCTGGGCGCAAGCCCGGGGTTTTGTGTTTGTTGGCTGCCATTGTACGTCGTACTAGCCGGTAGTTGTTTGCGCCTAAGCGCCATTACGGATAGATTTGCTTGACATTATCCAGATCAAGATATAGTATAGAGGCATGCTGAATGCTTCGCTGGTTTTGAAGAAGCACAATATACGGCCCACGATGCATCGTTTGGCTGTGGCCAAGGTTATATTGACCAGCAGGGCCCATCCATCGGCGGAGGAGGTCTGGATCTCGGTTAAAGCCAAATACCCCGCTATCTCGCGTGCTACGGTATACAACACCCTGGATCTGTTCGCGGAGAAAGGGCTGTTGCGCCGGCATATTTTACGCCAGGGAACGTCGGTCTATGACCCGGCTATCCAGCCGCACCACCACCTGGTTGAGGAAGAGACCGGCCACGTTTACGATATCCCCTGGAACGCCGTTCGCCTCCCGGAGAGAATAGAGCTGTCGGATTTCGAAGTGACTGAGTTCCATCTGGTAATTAAGGGTAAAAAAAAGAGGGGGGGATAATACAATGGAAAAAAAGAAACTTACAACCAACGCGGGCGCGCCCGTGGCGGACAATCAGAACATAATGACGGCGGGCAAGCGGGGACCGGTTCTGCTGCAGGATGTATGGTTCCTGGAGAAATTGGGGCATTTCGACCGCGAGGTGATACCTGAGCGGCGTATGCACGCCAAGGGTTCCGGCGCTTTCGGCTGTTTTACCGTGACGCACGACATAACAAAATACACCAAGGCCAAGATTTTCTCCAAAGTGGGCAAGAAGACCGATATGTTCGTACGGTTCTCCACTGTGGCGGGAGAGCGCGGCGCGGCTGACGCGGAGCGTGATATACGCGGCTTCGCCATGAAATTCTACACCGAGGAAGGCAACTGGGACCTTGTAGGCAATAATACCCCGGTTTTCTTCCTGCGCGATCCGCGCACCAATCTGCGCAGCGCGAAAAACAACTGGGATTTCTGGACATCCCTGCCTGAGGCCTTGCATCAGATCACCATCACCATGAGCGATCGCGGCATCCCGTGCTCGTACCGGCATATGCACGGCTTCGGCAGCCATACTTTCAGCTTCATTAACGCTAAAAACGAACGGTATTGGGTGAAGTTCCATTTCACCAGCCAACAGGGGATAAAAAATCTTACCGACCAGGAGTCCGCGGATATTATCGCCAAAGACCGTGAAAGCCACCAGCGCGACCTATACGAGAGCATTGCGCGTAAGGACTTCCCGAAGTGGACCATGTTCATACAGGTCATGCCGGAGAAGGAGGCCGCGAAAATGCCGTATAATCCGTTTGACCTGACCAAGGTATGGTTCCACAAGGATTACCCGCTGATCGAGGCGGGGGTAATGGAACTTAACCGCAATCCGGAGAATTACTTCGCCGATGTGGAACAGGCGGCGTTCAATCCCGCGAACATTGTGCCCGGCATCGGATTCTCCCCGGACAAGATGCTGCAGGGGCGGTTGTTCTCTTATGGTGACGCGCAACGCTACCGCTTAGGCGTGAATCATCACTTGATACCGGTAAACGCCTCCCGCTGTCCTTTCCACAGCTACCACCGCGACGGGGCCATGCGCGTAGACGGCAACCACGGCGGCACGCTTGGTTATGAGCCCAACAGCTACGGCGAATGGCAGGAGCAGCCCGACTTCTCGGAGCCGCCGCTGAATCTGGAGGGGGCGGCGGGTCATTGGAACCACCGCGAAGACTCCGATTACTATACCCAGCCGGGCAAACTGTTTCGCTTAATGAGTCCGGCGCAGCAAAAAGTGCTGTTTGCGAACACTGCCCGCGCTATGGGCGACGCTCCGAATGAAGTAAAATTACGGCATATCGGCAACTGTATGAAAGCCGACCCGGTCTACGGCCAAGGCGTGGCCGAGGCGTTAGGCTTGCCGGTTAACGAAGCGGCCAGGGTCTGAGCGATAACTTACCATCAAAGGAGAAAACATGATACCGAATAAAAAAATTGAAGCGATGTTGAATAAACAGATGAACGCGGAGTTTTACAACTCCCATCTCTACCTGGCGATGGCCGGCTGGTTCGAGTCGCAGAACCTGACTGGCTTCGCCCGCTGGATGGAGATACAGGCGGAAGAAGAACGCGGCCATGCGCTGCGCTTCTATAAGCACCTGAAAGAGCGCCGGGCAGCCATACTGGTGGCGGAGGTGCCTGCGGTACCGATCAAGTACAAGAGTCCGCTCGAAGCCGTGACTGCGGCATTTAACCACGAGGTTCATGTCAGCCAGGAAATAAATAAGATGCTGGAGGCGGCTAACTCGGAGAAAGACTTTGCCGCCGCGATCATGCTGCAGTGGTTCGTAAATGAGCAGGTGGAAGAGGAAGCCCAGACCGACGCCATCGTGCAGCAGTTGAAGATGGCTGGAGAGTCCAAGGGCGGACTCATGCAGATAGACCACCACCTTGGCAAACGCAAGGATGACTGAATAACCGCATACCGACTGAAATAAAAAACCGGACGGTTACCCAGAGCGGGGATCTCACGCCGGCCGCAAAAAACAGAGAATCGGCGCGGTCTTGCCGCGCCGATAATACCGTTACAGGAGCCGATCACATGCAAAACAACTTAGCCCGCGCCGTCTATGTCGCGACAGTCCTGGCCTGCCTGAACTGTCTCGTTCCGTCTTTCTCCGCCGCCCAGGCGGTGAAGCAACGTGCGGAAATAGAAGCGAAGTACAAATGGGATCTTTCCAGCATTCTGCCCGATGACGAAGCCTGGCATAAATCCATGGATCGGCTAAGAGCCGGCCTGGGTGATTTTGACCGGTACAGAGGCAGGCTGTCGGATTCGGCCGCCAATGTCCGCCAGGTTCTTCAACTGCGTGACGAACTTTCCATTATAGCCGATAACCTGCTGGTCTACTCCAAGATGAAACTGGACGAGGACAAACGGGTGAGCAAGTACCAGGAGATGCAGAGCCGGGCTTCGGACATATATTCCAGGCTCGCCAACGTCGCGGCTTTCATACAACCGGAGCTGCTGGCGATGGACAGCGGTAAGCTGATGGGTTACGCGGCATCCGATCCGGGACTGAAGCCTTACGACTTTATGCTCCGAAACCTCATCCGCACGAAGGCACATATCCTGTCCGACAAGGAGGAGGCCCTGCTGGCCGGGGCGGGGCCAGTGTTTGAGTCCCCGTCCCGCATATTTGAAATGATCAATGACGCCGATATCTCGTTCGGCAATATCAAGGATGAGAATGGGAAAGATCTCCAGCTCACGCGGGAGCGGTACAGTTATATACTGGAGGGCCCGGACAGGCGTATGCGCCGCGACGCCTCCGAGATGTATACCGAAACCTATATGAAGTACATAAACGGGCTGGCGGCCAGTCTTTCGTCGTCCATAAAGAAAGACCATTTTCTTGCCGCCGCCCGGAAATACGGCAATTCTCTTGAAGCCAGGCTCGACGCGGATAATATTCCGGTGGGCGTATTCAAGAGTCTGATAGCGGCCGCAAGCGCCAATCTGGAGCCGCTGCACAAATGGGCCGCCCTTCGCAAAAAGATACTGGGCGTGGACGCGCTTTACACCTACGATCTGAGCGCCACGCTGATGAAAGAAAAGCCCAGGGAATACACCTGGGAGGAAGCCGGGGATCTTGCGCTGAAAGGGCTGTCCCCGATGGGCAAAACCTACCTGGACGAGTACAGGAAAGGCCTGACGTCGGCCTGGATAGACGTTTACGAGACACAGGGTAAGGACTCCGGCGCCTATTCCTGGGGCACTTATACTTCGCATCCCTATGTGCTGATGAACTATAATAATTCGCTGGATCACGTTTCCACGCTGGCCCACGAGATGGGCCACTCGATAAACCGCCTGTGGATCAACAGGAGCGAGCCGTATCACTACAGCGATAATTCGTTGTTCACGGCTGAAGTCGCTTCAACCTGTAATGAGGCTATTCTGATGAAGTACCTCATCGCCAACGCCAAAACCAGGCAGGAGAAAGCCTACCTGCTGACTAAATACATAGAGCAGATAGTCGGGACTTTCTATACGCAGGTGATGTTTTCCGAGTTCGAGCTGGCCATCCATGAACGCGTGGAAAAGGGCGGCGCCCTCTCGGTGGACTTCTTTCGCAAAACTTACCGCGATATTTATCAGAAGTACTGGGGGCCGGAGCTGGTTATAGGGCCGCTCAATGACCTGGGCGGCATGAGGATCAGCCATTTCTACCGCTCGTACTACGTGTACCAGTACGCCACCTCCTACGCCGCGGCGCAGATGCTTTCCGACAGGATAATCCGCAATGAGAAGGGCGCGGTGGAGGCTTACTACCAGTTCCTGAGAACCGGCTATTCCGATTATCCGGTGGAGGTGCTTAAGAAAGCCGGCGTGGATATGACCACCCCGGAGCCGGTGGCCGGGACCATAAAGCTTTTCGGCGAGCTGGTGGATCAGCTGGCCGGGCTCATGAACGGGAATTAACGGCGCTTCAAAATGTGCTATTATGTACTGGCCGGACCGCGTGATCGGGACGGCTTCATTAAGTTTCCGATAACAAAGGAGATACGGTTTATGAAAAGAATAACGTTGTTGAGTCTGATGTTCGTCGTCCCGGCTGTAGCCATGGCGCAGGAGAAACCTATGACCGAAGACCAGAAGACGCTGTATTTCCTGGGGCATAACGTGCTTTCCAGGAATCTTAAGCAGTTCGACTTTACCCCGGAGGAGTCAAAGTATATCCTCATGGGTCTCACGGATTCCCTGAACAACGTCCCCGGCAAAGTGGACGAGTCGTACGGGCCCAAGATCAACGAGCTGGTGGGCCGCAAGCAGGCCGCCGCCGCCCTGAAAGAAAAGGAAAAGGGGAAAGCGTTCCTTGAAAAGATGGCCAAAGAGAAAAACGCGAAAAAGCTTCCCAGTGGAGTGATCTACATCCCCATGAAAGAAGGCAAAGGTGCCGCCCCCAAGGCCACCGACATGGTGAAAGTCCATTACCACGGCACTTTTCCGGACGGGAAGGTGTTCGACAGTTCCGTGGACCGGAAGACCCCGGCGGAATTCCCTCTTAACGGCGTGATCCCCTGCTGGACCGAAGGCGTGCAGAAGCTGAAAATCGGCGGCAAGGCGAAGCTGGTCTGTCCTTCCGATACAGCCTACGGCGACCAGGGCATGGCGGGCGCCATCCCCGGCGGAGCCACGCTGGTGTTCGAAGTTGAGCTGCTGGATATCGTGAAACCGGAGGCGGCGCCGGAGACGAAGAAAGAGGCCAAACCGGCCGCGGTTAAGGCGCAGTAACCGCGTCGGAAAACAAAAATCTACGGGGAGCGGAATTTGAAAATTCCGCTCCCCGTTTTTTCGTTCCCTTATAATTCCCCGTTTGCAGCCGGGCTCTTCGATTTAATGATTACCGAAAGGAGTATCGAAGCGGCCAGGATGCCGAGCACCACGGACAGGGAAAGGATCGCGGGGATGTGAATGAAACCGGAGGCCAGCATTTTCAGGCCGACATAAAAGAGAATGGCGGAGATGCCGGTCTTAAGGAACCGGAACGAGTCCATGATGGCTGCCAGGAAAAAATAAAGGGAGCGGAGGCCGACCACCGCGAAAACGTTGGAGGTATAGACGATGAAAGCTTCCTTGGAGATCGCCAGCACCGCCGGAATGGAGTCCACGGCGAAGATCAGATCCGAGGTCTCTATGACCAGCAGGGTGGCGAACAGCGGCGTAGCGTGCCAGACGCCGCGCTTTATGAAGAACTCCCCGGCTTCCGAGGCCTCGCGCATCGGCATGATCCCGGCCAGCAGTTTTAAAACGGGGTTTTTGCCGGGGTCGATTCCCTCATCCTTCTGCAGGAACATTTTGACCGCGGTGAAGAGGAGGATGGCGCCGAAAACATAGATGAGCCAGCTGAAAGCGTTGATCAGGCTTACGCCGGCGAAGATCAGGAGAAGGCGCATGAACACGGCGCCCAGGATTCCCCAGGTCAGGATCTTCGGCTGGTGTTTTCTGGGCACTTTGAAGTAAGCGAAGATCATGATGAACACGAACATATTATCCATCGACAGCGAATACTCTATGACATAGGCCGTGAAGAATTCCAGCATCCGTTCATAGCCCAGCATATAGCCGGTCAGGAAGCCGAACATGGCCGCGACAATTATCCAGAAAGAGCACAGAAGCAAAGCTTCTTTTTTGGATATTTCATGGGCCCGGCCGGCTGAGATCCTGATGTCGGCGATGAAGAGGGCGGCGGCGGTCGCCGCGAAGACGATCCACATTGTTTCAAGATTGGTCATGCGGTAAATTATACCTAATAAGCCGGTAATCAGCATTTCCAATCCAAGGATGAGCATGATATCTCTCGTCGGTGCTCCGTCGGGAACTCTTAACCATGCCTTCCTTTTGCGATAATCTAAGGTAACGGCAGGCCTGCAAGTTCGCGGGGCCTGCCGGGGGTTGGGTTCCAAAAACCGGTGTCGGGCACACCGTGCCCGCCCCTCCCGTCCTCGGCCTCGCCGCTTACGCAAGTCTCGGCCTCCGGAGGGTTTTTTCCACCCAATCCCCCGTCACCCGCTCCATTGATCCGCCTGCCGCATGCTTTATTTGAAAATTCACGAACTCCGAAGAACCTTATAATAACGCTGAGAGTTATAGCCGGGCGATAAAAGTGTTTAAGATCTGAGCAAAGATATGACGTTCTATCACGCCTGAAGCCGTAGAGTGTCTGGATGATTTAAAAGGATAAGCCCCCTGGCGATGTCGGTGGAGCGGGTGGCAGGGGACCGGATAAGCGGAACCGTCCGGAGTGGCCGGGCCACTACTTTCGCCCGAGCATACGAAGCGCGGGGTGTCCGCAGCGGACACTAGGCTCGCCCGAGGAACGGAGGCGCGGCCACGGTGTGGCCGACGCCGGTTCCGCGTTCCGGGCCCCTGACAGGCCCCGCGAACCCTGCACCGGGAAATTACACGGAAGTCTTGATGTTACCCCGTTTTCATGCTCATCTTGCATTGAATAATTCCAGGTCTTGATTCTTGAAGAAAAGGCGCCAGGCCTTTTGTTTATGTCATGCAAATGGATGGTTCTTTATTTTGAAATGCTTTGATAAGTTTGTTAAAATAAAAACGTTGCATTGCGGCGCGCTGTGGCGTATTTTTCGGATAAACGGAGGGAAGATGACGATAACAAAACAGATCCTGCTGGCGGCCCTGTTGGGGGTATTGCCGATTTACGCCGCGGCCCAGACGGAAAGCGACGTCACCAAAACTGAAGACCCCCGCATGGTCCAGCAACGGACCGAAATGGAAGCGGAAATGAAAACCCGCATGGAAGCCGAACGCGCTTTCATCAAAACCCTGGAAGGCAAAACCCCCGAAGAGCGGGTGGCCGCCATAAAAGCGCGGCACGAACAGCACCGCCAGACCGCGGCGCAGAAGTCCGGCGCCGGCAAATCGGAACCGGCCAGAATTGAAGACCCCCGGATGGCTAAACAGCGCGCCGAAATGGAAGCGGAAATGAAAACCCGCATGGAAGCCGAGCGCGCTTTCATAAAAACCCTCGAAGGTAAAACCCCCGAAGAGCGCGTAGCCGCCATAAAAGCGCGGCACGAACAGCAGCGCCAGGCCGCTGAGCAGAAGTCCGGCGCCGGCAAATCGGAACCGGCCAGAATCGAAGACCCGCGCATGGCTAAACAGCGCGCCGAAATGGAAGCGGAAATGAAAACCCGCATGGAAGCCGAACGCGCTTTCATAAAAACCCTGGAAGGCAAAACCCCCGAAGAGCGAGTAGCCGCCATAAAAGCCCGCCACGAACAGCAGCGCCATTAACCCGCCGCGAGGGTCAGGTCAGTGTCTGACCCCAGCGGTGCAGTAAAAAGCCGTCATCCCGGCGATCTGTCAGCCGGGATCCATTTAGAGAAGAAGTCGGTATTTCAACCATTGGGAGAAACAAAAATGAAAAAGACTATTGCCGCCTTAATTTTCCTCTTGGCCGCTGCACCGGTTGCCGCCTCGGAAAATTATAATTCAATGACCGTCCAGGGAACCCTGTCCCCCGTGCAGGACATCCTTGACGTAAAAGTGGACGTCCTCGCCAACGGCAGCGTCGTCGGCTCCTCCGACACCGTCAACCTCCAGCCCGATGCCAACGGCTTTTTTACCGTATTTGTCCATAACGTGGACCCCTCGCTTCTCGTAACCTCAAACACGGAATATGAATTAGTCTTTTCCACCGGCAACGGCGCCTACGAAGTCCTCCGCCTCCCCCTGACCAGCGTCCCCTTCGCCAAAGCCCTAAAAGGCCCCGCCTCAACCGACAACCTCATCGCCGCCAAAGGCAATATAGGAATCGGAACTACAAATCCCTACCAATATAAATTAGACGTAGTCGGCACTGGACGCTTCACGAGTGGTGTAACAGCAAATAATTATCAGATAGCAAACAGTACCGTGTTGGCGGTGGGAGATTTGTCCATCGCTGTAGGTGATGGCGCCGCGAACACAGGGGAGGCGAATGTTTTCGTGGGGCATGATGCTGGCCACTCCAACACCACCGGAAGTCATAATACCTTTGTTGGATATGCCTCGGGTAAAAATAATACCAGTGCTTCGGTAAATACTTTTGTGGGACAGTTTGCTGGATATTCTAATACTACGGGCACGGATAACACTTTTATAGGAAATCTTGCTGGTTATTCCAATAATGAAGATGCCAACACTTTCGTGGGAAGCGCGGCCGGTTATCATAATACCAATGGGTGGCCAAATCTCGCCCTGGGAGATTATGCTGGCTATAGTAACACATCTGGAATGTATCAATTTTTCGCGGGCTACGGTGCCGGTAGCGATAGTTCTGGAGATTTTAATTTTTACGCAGGCAACATGGCCGGTTATGCCAACAACATAGGATCAAACAATACGTTCATAGGGAATTGGGCCGGGGCTTACAGTACAACCGGTTCCAGCAATGTAATCGTCGGCAATAATCAGGACGTCAGCTCTGCCGGTGCATCCAATGAACTGAATATCGGCGGCGTGTTGTTTGGAAACCTTTTGGATAAAACTATTGGCGTATCTAAACGGCTACCTCAAGCGGCGCTGGATATTGTTTCCACAGGCACTGCGGCGAACATTTATGCCCAAATCTGGCGCAACGGTTCCGGCATGATAGTGTCGTCAATGACCTCCACCGGGGTGCTGTATCCGTCGCTTTCGGTTTCCGGCGATAATCTTGGCAACCATACGGCTACTATGGATTTGTCTATGGCTAATTTTAATATTTCGGGGGCCAATCTGGTTTCGGGGGCTTCGGCTGTGTTCACCAATGGCGTGACCGCGGCGTCGTTCACCGCCACCGGCGCGGCGCTTGGGGTTGATACGGCAAAATTGAGATTCACTGACAGCAATATAGTCCTTTCATCAGCCTCCCCGTCGCAATACGGCGGCCTCTACGCCTCGACGCACGTATACGTCAACGGAGACCTGCGCGCCACAAAGCTATACGGCGACGTCTCCAGCGCCACCGGCTTCCCCGCCGGAGATAATCTGGGCAACCACACCGCCACCGCCGGCCTGAACATGGCCAATAACCAGATAATGAACGTCTCCTCCCTAACCATAACCGGCCCCGCCTTCTCCATCGGCGGCTCAACCCTGGTAGTAGCGAATGGGAATGTGGGGATAGGAACGACAGTTCCCGCAGAGGCTTTACATGTTATGGGAAACGGGAATATCGTGGTTGGAGCTTTCACAGTGGATGGCACACATAGGGGACTGTTTTTTCGTGATGGTTTTTCACCTAACGGTGCATACAATACGCCCGAGTCTTTGCGTAATATAAGTATTAGGACTCGTGGATTTGACAGCCCAACAACCACAGATGGGCTAGAAATAAACGGCCATGACGGTATTGTGTTTGGAACTGGCGGAGATAACGACAGGATGTTCATTAATGGTGTAGGTAACGTCGGCATAGGGACGACTAGTCCGTCTAAAAAGTTAGAAGTAGTCGGCGATGCCTCATTTTCTTCCAATACCTCAACAGTTACTGTTAGTGGATGGCTGGATATTGGATTTCATATCGTAGGTGGGGGTTGCGGTGCAAATCCATGCAATATAACTTGCCCTAGTGGAGAGCATGCAATAGGTGGGAGTTTCCAGATTGTCAATGATTACATAAGCTATTCTAAAAGCATCGGCTACTCAACGTGGTCATGTGCATGGCAAAATGGAACTGCTACAGGCTTTTCGTGCTGGGCGCATTGTGCGAGAGTGAAATAATTGGACGAAGGAATACAGGGAAATAGGGGACAGCGACCTATTATCGATAAATTTTTATTTTGCAAAGTGTCCGGGCAAAAGGGTCAGGTCTTGAATCTTGATATTGAAGACCCAAATCTTCCGATCAATGGTGATCCCGCCGACACGGACGCTTCCACAATGTTCTGTATTGGAAGAATGGCGGCGGGGAATAATTGGAGGGGTGACAGCCATGGGTCGGATCGGGCCGAGGAGGAGCCGGCGCGAAGTCGCCGGGCCGGCCGCAGGCCCGATGGGCCCCATGGCTGGCAGGCCCCCGGACTGGCAACCCGCCGTCTCCTTAGGTATGGCAAAAGGGTCAGGTCTTGATTCTTGACATTTAGTCGGTGGTTCGGTTTTTGGGTGGCGTGGGAGCTGACGGGCTCTTGACTTGTATATACAAATGTATTACAATATGGGGAGGGTGGAAAATGCGCTGGGATTCGGCCAAGAGTGAAAGGCTTAAGCGCGAGCGTGGTGTCTCCTTTGAGGATGGTGGACAAAGGTGAACTCTTATGAAAAAGATAAGACTGAGTAAAGGGGAAGTCGCCGCAGAGAATGGCCTTTTGCGGGGGGAATATATCTCTGCCGGCGCCGCTGAGATCCACCGCATTGCCAGGGCTATTTCCACGCGCAGGAAGGATGCGGTGTTAAATATTCGCGTCAATAGCGAAGACCTGAGCCATCTTAAGCAGAAAGCAAAAAAATTAGGAGTTCCCTATCAGACCTTTATCTCCGAAATACTTCACCACTACGCCGGCTGAGATTTTTTGGGGACGTTCAAAAGGGGTCAGGTCTTGAATCTTGATATTGAAGACCCAAATCCTCTGATAAGCGGTAATCTCGCCGCCATTTTTACAGTTTTCCACCCAATGGGTGAAATCTTCTCATCCATGACGCAGTCTTATTAGCGGAGGATTTGGGGCAGATACCTTTGATATTAACCGCCCTGTAAAAATAATACAATAAGGGGGGTTAATGGCTTAGGTTACGGTAACTATATGGCTATGGGCGGGGTTACTTATGACTTTTTACGATATTAAAAACAGGATCGTTCCGGTATTGGTAAGGCAGGGCGTGCTTAAAGCGGCGCTGTTCGGCTCTTTTGCGCGCAATGAGGGCGGCAAGAACAGCGACATTGACCTGCTTGTGAAACTGGATAAAAACAAAACGCTGCTTGATCTGATAGCGTTACAGTTGGAACTTAGAGAAAAGCTCCGCGTTAAAGTGGACGTTTTAACGTATGATTCGATAAACCCGTTGTTAAAAAGCCGCATCCTTAAAGAGCAGAAACTGATCTATGAAAAAAGAGCCTGAGATCTTTATAGGGCACATCCTTGAGAGCATAGGGGAAATTGAGAAACATACGCTCAAAGTATCCTTGCCTGATTTTCTTAAATCGACGCTGATCCAGGACGCGGCGATGCGCCGGCTGGAGATAATAGGCGAAGCCGTTAAAAAAATACCAGCCGAAACCAGGGCCTCCACAAAAGACATTCCCTGGAAGCAGATAGCCGGTTTGCGGGACACATTGATTCACGAGTATTTCGGTGTCGATTTGCGGCTTGTCTGGAAAGTGATAAAAAAAGATCTGCCGGATTTAAAGAAAAACATGCTTAAACTCCTCAAGGAGTTATCTCAGAGTTGATTTATCGGTGGGGCGGCTGGAGTTCAATTATGAAAAAAAATTTGGTTTGGGGATTTTTGGTGGTGGGGTTCTTGTTTGGGATTTCTGGCGGGGGTGTTGCCGGGGGGAATGGGGTTATCTCGGCTGGGGCGGTGCGGCCGGCTTCGGGGCCGGTTAAGTCCGCCGGGATCGGGGCGGCGGCTGTAAACCAAAGGGGAGCTAAACGCCAGGCGACGGTTGCGGCAAAGGCCGCGGCCATTCCGGCGAACCCGGAGTTCCGCATGGGCGCGGTCTATGTTTCCCCTAATCCGGCCAAGGGCGGCGCGGCGCCAGTGCTCCATATCGAGACCGGCATTGCCGACAGCGTGAGTATAAAGATTTACACCGTGTCCGGCCTCCCGTCGCATGAGCACGTTATGAGCGGCCCGCCGCAGACTTTGGAAAAAGACGGGAACCTGGTTTACGCCTACGAATATGCCTGGGAGGGGGCTATAGCCCCCGGCCTCTATTATTACAACATGGAAGCCGAAAGAGCCGGCCAAAAACTAAAAACCTCCGGTATGTTCGCGGTAGTCAGGTAAACTGGTTATTTGTGCGGCATTGGGGCAATGTGCGCTCGCTGCAGAAGTACTTCGTTGATAAATGTTTGATAGCCGATACCGCGATGCCTGGCCTGGGTATGCGCCCACTCCAGCGCTTTGGGGTGGAGCCGGATGTGGACATCCCGGTATTTATCAAGCCCTTTTGGAGGACGTCCGCGGGAAGGGCGTTTTATATGAAAGGTGGTCTCAATGGCCTTTTTAAAAGCCGCCGTTTCTCCGGGCGTAACCCGCCGTGCTTTGGAAAAATTAAATTCCTTTGCTTTCTTCATACAACCTCCTCTCACGGCGATTTGCCGGTCGCGCGCTGACGATCCTTATGTTCCCGCCTGGCAGGCGTATGGTGAATACATGTTTTAGGGTATTGCGCTCCGCTTTTTTATCATCCCACTCAAACCTCATGTTTATAGTGTACACCATAAATCAGGCATAGTCAAGGCCTATGGGGATGGGGGGCCTTTATAGCTGCGGCCAGAGGGGGGAGTAGCTGGTGCTGCGGCCGCCGGGGGAATCTTTCCGCAGGATGCCTTTTGCTATCAGGTCTGTAAGATCCCTCTGGGCGGTATCCTGGGAACAGCCGGCGATCTTGGACCATTTGGAGGAAGTCAGCTTGCCGGTAAAACCGTCCAGCAGTTTGTTTATCATCAGGCGCTGCCGCCCGTTTAATTCGCAGGAAGCGTAAGTTTTCCAAAACCGGTCTTTTCTGAAAACCGCGGAGAGCGAATTCTCCGCGTCTTCGATGGCGCGATCCAGGCAGCCAAGAAACCACGACAGCCATTCTGTGATGTCCAGCCCGCCTTTTTGCGTTTGCTCAAGAATGGAATAGTAGCGGCCGCGCTCTTTTCGTATCTGCGCGGACATACTGTAAAAACGGCTGGGAGAGGCCTCGGCGCGGGCCAGGGCCCAATCGGCGATCGCGCGCGCGATGCGCCCGTTGCCGTCGTCAAAGGGGTGGAGCGTCACAAACCACAAGTGGGCGACGGCGGCTTTCAGCAGGGGGTCTTCATCGCCGGTCCTGTTGGCCCATTTTAAAAAAGCGTCCATTTCCGCGGGAAGCGAGTCCGCGGCGGGAGCCTGATAGTGAACGCGCTCCCGCCCTATCGCGCCGGAAACGACCTGCATGGGGCCTTTTGCGTCGCCGCGCCATGCCCCGGCCGTAATTCCGGCCGCGCCGCCCGCCTCCGGCGGAAAGAGCAGCGTGTGCCAGCGGAAGAGGCGCTCCCTGGTAAGCGGTTTGTCGTAATTTTGAGCGGCTTCAAGGGCCATTTCGACCACCCCGTCCACGCGGCGGTCGGCCGGCAGCATGCCCGCTATTTCCATGCCAAGCCGCCGCGCTATGGAGGAGCGGACCTGCCGGGGGTCTAAAAGTTCCCCCTCTATCTCGCTGGATTTGAGCACATCGGATGTGAGCGTCCCCAGTACGGCGGCGTCGCGTTGCGGGAACCCCAGGCTTTCCATGCGGCCGAAAAGACGGCCTTGCCTGTGGTGCGCCGCGGCCAGGGGCAGCGAAATGGCTTCGCTATCCCAGTTAAATTCAGGCCAATCGGCTTCCTGGTAAATATAATGACTCATTCTCCGCACCTTATGCGGATATTATAGCGCATATTCTCCGCATAGTCAAGGCCAATATACGCATAATGTGCGGAGAATAGAAAGGTAAGTGTTACCTTTTTAGTCAACAACGGGCGGCGCGGGCAATCTTACGGTGAAGACGGTTCCCTTGCCGACCTCGCTCTCCACCGCGATGGTTCCGTTGTTTTTCTTGACTATTTCATGGCACAGGCTTAAGCCAAGCCCCGTGCCTTTTCCCACTTCTTTAGTGGTAAAAAACGGTTCGAATATGCGTTCCCTGATTTCCTCCGGGATGCCGGCGCCGGTGTCCGCGATGGAAATTTCAATAAATCCCGGCCGCGGCGGCGTCCCGGCCTTGCCGTCTCCGGCGGAAGTTTGTCCCGCCGAAAGCCCTGTTTTTATAGAGAGCTTGCCGCCGGAGGGCATCGCGTCCATGGCGTTATTGCATAAATTGACGATAACCTGCTGCAACTGATTTTTGTCCGCCAGGATCTCAGGCAGGCCGCCGCCGAAGTTTTTGTTTATCACCACGGCCCGCATTTTGGCCTCCGCTTCCAGGAAGAGCAGGGTTTCGGCTATCAGGTTGTTTATGTTTACTTTTTCCGCGCGGGACCTTCCAGTTCTTGAAAATACCAGCAGATTTTCAACCAGGGCCTTGCATCTTACGGCTTCGCGCTCTATCGATTTCAGGGGCAGATACAGGGGTTCGGTTTTTCCGATTCCCTTGATGACGCTTTGCGCAAACCCCATGATCACTCCCATGGGGTTATTGATCTCATGGGCGACTCCGGCGGCCAGCTGGCCTATCGCGGCCAGCTTTTCCGATTGAAGAAGATGTTTCTGGAGCTTTTCCTTTTCTTCCTCGGCTTTTTTGTGTTCGGTGAGATCCACAAAGGTTTCAAGAAAAACGTTCTCGCCATTCAGGGTTATCGGCAGAACGGTTTTAAGTATGGGGATGGCGGCGCCGTTCACGGCCAGCAGTTTCCTTTCGGAATTATCCAGCGTCCGGCCCAGATCCAGCACCGGACATTTGTTTTCCTCCGCGGGGCAGATGAGTTTGTGGCAGGCCTGGCCGATCAGTTCCCGGTCCGATTCCAGGCCGATCAGTTTCAGCGCGGTTTTGTTCACGCTGCGTATTTTTTTGTCCCTGCCGACGATGAGGACGCCTATGGGAAGATTTTCAAGAATGGTTTTAGTGTCGTTCAGCGCCTGGCCGAGTTTTTCTTTTGACACGAGGGTGGTGGATAATTTCCTTGTCATTTCGCGGAAGCTCTCCGCCAGTTCGCCTATTTCGTCGTCCGAGACGACGTTGATGTCGGCGTCCAGGCGGCCCTCGGCGATCATTTTTGTGGCGTTTTTCAGGCTCGTCAGCGGCCGCGTGATTTTTTTTGAAAGGAAGATGCCCGCTATGACGGCCAGCACGAAGCTCAGCAGCATAGCCAGCGCCGAGACGATCAACGATCTGATCACGGGCGCGTACGCTTCCAGAACCGGCAGTTCGACAATGACCCCCCAGTCCGGCATATCGAGATGCGCCCACGTGGCCGCGACACTGGTTCCCCGGATGCCCCGGGAGATCTCGGCGGCGACGGCGTCCTCCGGTTCCGCGCGGTTGTTTATAAATTCGGACACTTCTTTCAGCCCGAGTAAATTTTCGCGCTTCAAAACACGTCCGATATCTTCAAAGGCCAGCAGATTGCCCCCGCTGTCCACCACATAGGCCAGGCCTTTATCGCCGATCTTCATCCCTCCCACCAGATCCCACATGAATTTTAAATTTATTTCGGCCGTCAGGATTCCCTTGAAATCGCCGAAAACGGTCATAACCGGAACGGCCATTATGGCCAGCGGCTCGCTTGTCGCTTTATCGATATACACCGGACTGATATATATATTTCCCCGGCCCAGCAGGGGAATCATTTCACTCTTTATGCGTTTCGTCGTCCGCTCCGGCGGCAGTCTTGATAAGCGGGAAACGCTGAGCGGTCCCCGGCCTTGCGCGTCCGACAGGGTCAGATAACGAAAAGCCGGTTCAAGGCCAAGCAGCTTATTCAGGATAAGCCGCTGTTGTTCCGGGCTGTCCGTAGTCAGGCTGCTGAGGGCGGCCGCCGTTTTCAGTATGCCGAACTTGTCCTGAATAAACCCCCGGACCGTATTGGCCGCCTCTTTGGCCAGTAACTGCTGCTGACTGGCGATCAGCTTTCGCTGGCTCTGGATGGTGAAATACGTGTTCAGGCTGCCGGCAAGCAGCAGCGTCACCGCGCTCAGGGCCAGAAAGGCGACGGCCAGGGTGACCGCCAGGCTTTTGAATCCTTTTACTTTCCCATTCCAGGATTTTGTCATTTCAACGGATTATTTCCTTTGCCCTGCTCAACAAGCCTTCGGGCGCCGCCAGCCCCAGTTTTTGAATGGTTCTGTAATTGACCCGCAGATAACCTTCGGGCGTCACAACCGGGATCGTGCCCGGGGGGGCGCCTTTAAGAATTTTATCGGCCAGGACCGCGCCCATCCGGCCGGTCTCGAAATTATCGGAAATATAAGTGAGGATGGCGCCGTTGCGGACCTGAAGTTCGGTGGCGCCCACGATCGGCAGGTTATGTTCGGCGGCGAACCCGCTTATTATAGCCCAGCCTTCGGGAGATTGGGTTAGAATATCCAGCGCCATCTGAACGGCGTCCACGCCGATCTTGCCGGAGGATGTCCGCGCCGCGAGATTCTTCCGGAGATCTTCCAGGTTCTTGATGGGGACTTCGATCAGTTTTACGCCCCTGGCCAGGGCGAGCGGGCGTAAGAGCCTGAGGCCGGCCAGAGCGGGAGGATAGTCCGATTGATAGGCCATCAGGATCCGGCTGGTTTTTGGGGCTATTTCAAGCAGAAACTCCAGGCGGGGCGCCAGCACATCCATTCCTATCGAGCGGACGCCGGTGAGATTCCCGCCGGGCCGCAGCGCACTTTCGACCAGATCGCTTCCTTCCAGCACGGTGCTGGCAAAAACAACGGGAAGATCCGTCCCGCGGGTGATTTCCTTCGCCTCTATAACCGGGCCCGTTGGAAACACGAAAATAAGATCCACTTTGTCCGTCACGAATTTGTTGAGGACGGCGCGCTCTTTAACGGTATCGGGGTTTATCTTTTGCAGGTCATAAACAATGTTTCCGCCTTCAGTATAACCCAATTCGGTCATTTTGGCCCTGAAGCCGTCCGCTATCACGGCGAAAGAGTCAAGGCCGGATAAAATTCCCACCCGGTAGACTTTCGGCGCTTTTTTCGCGCAACAGCTTAAAAGCGCGCAAGCCGCGATCATGAGCGTTAAAACAACTCCGCGTCCCGGTTTGATACGGTTTGTTTTCACTTTGGCAATTTCCTTAGTATGACGAGCGATCCCCTGATTTTCAGATTATAACATTTTCCGTTTGCCTGCGCGTTTCGTTTGTGCCGGCCAAATGCGGTATAATTTATATTATGCCGGGATCCGGTGAGCCGGGCGGCGTTTTGAAAACGGACCGGGCGGGGGGGGGCTGAGATGAACAGGACTTCTATGGAAGAAAAGGCTGTTTCGGAAGACGCGTCGGTGGCGGGGGCGCTGATCATGGAGCATAAGCTGATCGAGCGCATGATCAGGGTGCTGTCCAGGGAAACCGCCGCCGGACAGAACGGGGAAACTATAGCCGTGGGGCTGCTGGCCGCGGGCGTGGATTTTTTCAACGTATACGCCGACCGGTGCCATCACGCCAAAGAGGACAATATCCTGTTCCGCGAACTGGGCCGGAAGCCGCTGTCCCCGGAGCATAAAAAGGTGCTGGATGAATTGACCGGCGAGCGGCACGAGCGGCGGATCCTTCTGGACGCGCTTCTGGCCGCGGATGAACGGCGCAAGGCGCACGGGCCGAGGGAGAACGCCCCGGTGGTGGACGCGCTTAAAGCCATGTGCAAATTTTACCGGGCGCATATCGAAAAGGCGGACAACCATTTTCTGCCGTCCGCCATGAGTTACCTGAGCCGTGAGGAAGAGGCGCTGATCCTGGACAAGTTCCGGCGGCTGGATTCCATCCTGCTGAAAGAGAATTGCTCAAGACAGGTGGAGTATTTCGAATAATCCGCCCCGGATGATATAGTTGATGAAAACGATACTCTCCATATTGCTGCTGTCCGCCCTGCCGCCGGCCTGCGCCTGTTCGGAAGAAGGGCTTTCCATAGAACAGTTGAGCGAAGCGGTTCCGGGCGCCGTTCCCGCCGACGTCCCTGCCGCCGTGCCGTTCCGGTTGAAGAGCCAGGGCGCGGATCTCACCGCGGCCTACAAAACCTTATACGCGGATCCCGGCGGTTCCGGGGACGCCGCGATCTTGGAAAAATTAAAAAACTATAAAGTCCTGTTCGTCCCCGGATTCCTGGCGGAGGCGAGCATCGAGCCCATTCCGCTCCCCTGGGGCGGAGAGCGCAAGGGCAAATATTTCGACGAACAGATGGATTGGCTTAAAAGCATAGGGGTGGATTACCAGAGGATAGAGATGGAGTCGGAAGCGTCCATCCAGGCCAACGCCAGGGTCGTAGCCGCCGCTATCTCGGCCTCCGCGAAGCGTGTCGTGATCATCGCCCACAGCAAGGGCGGCCTGGATTCGCTCGCCGCTCTGATAACGGACAGCGCGCTGGCCGCCAAAGTCCGCGGGATCGTGACGTTCCAGACGCCGTATTACGGCTCCCCGGTGGCGGACTACGTGATAATGCACCGCCTGCTCAGCGAGCTGGCCGGCAGACTGCTGAGCAGTATGGGCGGCACTAAAGCGGCCATGGTGAACCTGGGTACTGCCGAGCGCGACGAATATCTGGAAAAGAATGCCTCCGCCATAGCCGGGATCACGGCGCTGGTGCCCGTGCTCACCCTGGCCACCTGGAAAGACCGAGAGCCCGGCAAGTTCGACATCGCTCTCAAGCCTTTGCGCGATATAATGCTGGAACAGGGTATCAGAAGCGACGGCGTCGTTCCCGTGGACAGCGCCGTGCTGCCCGGGGCCGATTTCGTGAAGCTTGACGGCCTGGATCACAGCGTCACCGTCAGGGCTTCCAGAACCATTCCGCTGGACAGGATCAGGCTTACGAAAGCCCTTTTGATGATGGTTCTCTCCAGATAAACGGTTTCTCACAAATTATAAAATTATTTAACGCGCCGCCCGGTAACGCGGCAAAAACGGGTTACAATGACCGTAAGATGCGAGCTCAATATAAACGGCGGGGACAGGCGCATACTGCTTGTGGCCAAGGAAGAGGAGACCACCGAGCACGTGGCCCTGAGGCTGGCGGCCGCCATACTTTTTTTCGACCGGGAGCCGGCGCTTGAGGCCGGCCCCGCCCACCCGGCCGTTGTTGACGTCGGCTTTTACCCGGACCTGCTGGTAACGGACGAAGCCGGCGGTATCGCCGTCTGGATCGAGTGTGGGAACGTGGCCGTCAATAAACTGACCAAGGTGGCCAGGCGCATGCGCGGCGCCAGGCTGGTGGTTCTTAAGGAAAGTCCGGAAGACGGGCGCAGATTCCGGGAAGTTATAAAAAAAGAAATCCCCAAGGGCGAAAAGATCGAGGTCTGGGCCTGGCCTAAAGAGGAATTCGCGAGGTGGGTCGGCGCTCTGAGGGAATCAAGCCACGTTTTCGGCGAGGCCTCCGGAAAGTCCCTTAACCTGGTGCTGAATGAAGTTCCTTTCGACGTTGAGTTGATCTCCTGCTGACATGAACGATATTTGCCGGGAAGTGCGGAACTTCCTTAACCACTACCCACTATTCACTGACCACTAACCACCGTTGTCATATACCACACATAGTTGGCTATGTTCTGGTGTTCTTTGGGGAATGAGGAGGGACACTTGGCCGGAGCCGTTATATAGAAAGAGGCCTGCCGTATTTTCGGGATGCGGTTTTTTACGGAAGCCGGGATCGCGGCGTTATAGATGATACGGTCGTTGTCCACGGAGGCCGCTACGGACCAGCCGGGGTTGGCTTTTACAAAATCGGCTATTACGGCGCCGGCGGCCTCGTTCGCCGCCGCTATGGAGGCCAGGTAATTGTCCCAGGAAAGGGTGTTGGGCGATGCGGCTTCTCCGCGGGAGTTGAACGAAGTCCTGAGGCGGTCCAGATACTTTTTATTCCTGGAAATATTGATTTGTTCCGGCAGCGTTTTTTTGTCTTCCTCATTCAGCCCCGCGAGGCCCAGGGCGGCTATCTCCGAGACGAGCTTTTGCGGAACTCCAAGGGCCAGGGCACGGAGTTTGTTCCGGATCATCAGATCGAAGACGGGTTTATTAAGGCCGAAGTCGAAGCCGCGCTCTTTTTGCGCCGCCGCCGCGGAGACGAAATCATTCTCGGTGATTTTGCCCGAGAGATAATCGTCAAGGACGGGCTGGAGCGTTATGTCGAGCGTCTCGAACCCCACGGCGATCTTCGGGCCGCGCGCTATCTTCAGCGCCGTAAGGACTTCCAGCGCGGCCGGGGGGCCGTTCAAACCGCCTTTCGCCCCGCCCAGGTAGATCACGTCGCTTTTCCAGATGAGGGCTTTGAATGCGGCCTCGGTGTTGAACGGCTTGCCGGACTGGGCGCCGAAGATGCAGTAGCGGTCATCGGGCGGCGCCGGCTGGGTCTGCGCGGCCGGAGCCGGGGTCTTCTGAACCGGCGCTTTCGCGGCAAAAGTTAAAATGGGGATAAAGATCAGGACAAGAAAGAAAACCGTCGAAAGTTTCATAAAAATATTATAGTACAATTTCCTACAATATATACTTAACCGGCGGCGGGAGGAGGAGAGCGGTGTGACTAAGGGAATACTGAATTTTATGGCGGCGGCTGGTGCCGCGGTGTTTTGCGCGCAGACCGTTTTGGCGGAACCGGTGAAAGACGGAGCGGTCCGTTCCGAGGCCGGGGGCCCGGGCCTGTGCGTGTTTAATTCCGCCTCGGGACTGGCGCTGGACGGGCCGGCCGCTTTTGTCAAAACTATGGAGGGCGCGGACGTCGTTTATGTCGGAGAGACGCACGACCAGCTTAACGACCACCTGGCCCAGCTTGAGGCCCTTAAAACCCTGGCCGCTCTGCGCGGCAATAAGGTCGCCGTGGGTTTTGAAATGCTGAACATGACGCTGCAGCCGGTTCTGGACGAGTACGCGGCCGGGGCGCTGACGCAGGAAGAGTTCCTCGCCAAAGCGGATTGGGCTGAAGAGTGGGGCTTCGATTTCAACCTCTATAAGCCGATCTTCGACTTTATTCTCCAGAACAAACTCAGGGCCATAGCTCTCAACGTGCCCAGGAAAATAGTTTCAAAGATCGCCCGCACCGGCCTGGCAAGCCTTACTCCCGGCGAGCGAGCGTTCCTGCCGGAAACCGTGGCCATCACCGGGCACAAGGAGTATCTGGCTTTTCTCAGGGAAAATTACGACTCCATGCATGCGGCCGGCAAGGCCTCCAAAAAGGCGCCCGCCGCCCGGCCCATGCCGCAGTTCACCTTTGAAAATTATCTGGCCTCCATGTGCGCCTGGAACGAGGGAATGGGTTCCAGGATCTCCGGCTTTCTCAACTCCAATCCCGGCTGGGCCGTAATGACGGTGGCGGGCAACGGCCATGTCATATATAACGCCGCCATACCGGCCTCCGTCAAAGTCCGCGCCCCGGGAGCAAGGCAGGTCTCTTTTTACACCGAAAGCGCGCCGCAGTGCCCGGCGTCGGTTCCGTCGGAAACCCTCGCCCAGGCGGATTATATCTGGTTCACCGGAATTCGGTGACATAATACCTGATTCCCATCCGCCGCCGGAATACGGTTGTATGAAATGACACGAGCCAATTAATAGGTATTATGTCCCCTGAATCTAAAAACTGGGTGGTCTGGGCGCTGATTCCGGTCTGCGTCGTTGCCACGGTGCTGTTGACGAAATCTCTCCTGAAGACCAATCCCGGCGGCGCTCCCCGGTTGACGGAAGAATATACCGGCGGCAGCGAAACCGCGGCGTCCGCGAACCGGGAGGAAAGCGAACCGACGGCGCCCGAGCCCGTGACCACGACCAACAAATGGGGGCAGATAGAAGCCGTGGGAACCGCGGGACGGCGTCCGTCCGATGGCAATGCGGCGTCCGTTCCCGGGCCGCGCGGCGGCGGGGCCGGGGCCCGGCAGCCGGCCGGAAAAGAGGCCGGAATTAGAGCGCAGGCTGAAGCGGATCCTCTGGCCGGCCAGCCGGTTAAAAAACAGCGGGGGCTGGGCCTTGCCTACGGCGCTTTGACCGCCGCCGTGGGGAAAGCTATGGGTAATCCCAGGGTGGTGGCCGCTATTTTCAACAACAAATACGTGATCGCCGGCTTTATGTCCAGGGACTCGGTAAAAGCCGCGACGGGAAGTTCGCTGGCGCTGGCGAATTACCTCAAAAATCCCAGGAACACCAGCCAATTCATGAATCAGTCCGTGGTGCGTGACGCCCTGAATAACCGGGCTGTCTTCAACGCGCTGGCCACAAGCAAGATGGTGGACGCGATGCTGGATACCCCCGGCGGCAGGGCGCTTTTGAACGATCCGTCCGCCGTGGCCGGTATTTTCGCGGCTAATCCGGCCCTGGCGGGCCTGGTGTCTAATCCGAATATGCTTAACGCGCTGATGAACAACCCTAAGACCATGGGTATGGTCGGCCAGGTGGGCGCGGGGCAGTAGGAAACTATGAAAAATTATTGGAAAAAAAATCAGCGGCGTCAGCCGGCGGGACGCGCCCGGCACAGTTCGCGCGGCGCCGGAGGCCGGAGCGCCGGCCGGGGGGAAACGCTGCTTGACGGAGTGATCCAGCATCACGGGCGTTTCGCGTTTCTGCTTACGGAGACCGAAGGCGGTTCCGACGTTTTTCTGCGCGGCCGGGGGCTTGATCTGGCTATGGACGGCGACCGGGTTCAGGCGAAAGTGCGCCGTGAGCCAACCGGCCGCTTTTCCGGCGAAATAGTGCGCGTGCTCAAGCGCGCGCGCACCTCCCTGGTAGGCATTCTCAAACATACGCCGCGCGGCTGGGCCGTGTGTCCGGAAAAAGGCGACGCGCCTCCGGCGCAGGTCATCGGTTTCGCCCCGAAAATAACGCCCGTGGAGGGAGCTTTCGCGGTGCTGGAAATTACCCGCTGGCCGACGGAGAGCCTCGCGGCCGCCGGTTCCGTTATAGAAGTTCTGGGCGGGCCGGACGACACGCGCGCGCGCATAACCTCGCTGCTGAGGGCGCGGGGCATTATCGAGACTTTCCCTAAAGAGGCGCTGGAGCAAAGCGCCGTGCTGCCGGCCAGGCTTCAGCCTGCCGACTGGAAAGGGCGGGAGGAATTATTCCATCTCCCGATCGTGACCATCGACGGGGCCGACGCCAAAGATTTCGACGACGCGGTGTCTATAGAGCCGCTGCCGGGCGGGCTCACGCGCCTCGGCGTGCATATCGCCGACGTGGGGCATTATGTGAAGACCGGGACGCCCCTGGACAAGGAGGCCTACTCGCGCGGAACCAGCGTCTATCTGCCAGACAGGGTCGTGCCGATGCTGCCTCCCTCGCTTTCCAATAACCTGTGCAGCCTGGTGCCGGAACAGGAGAGGCTTACGCTTTCCGTGTTCATGGATCTCAGTCCCGCCGGCAAGGTGACCCGGCGGCGCATGGCCGCCACCGTCATACGTTCCTGCCGCCGCTTCACCTATGAGGAAGTGCAGACGCTGCTGGAGGGAGGAAAGATCCCCGCGCCGAAGGCCGCGGCCGAGGCCGTTATGCGCATGGGCGAACTGTCCGCCGTCCTGTACAGGCGCCGGGTGGACAGGGGAGCGCTGGATTTTGACCTGCCGGAATATAAAGTGGTGACGGACGCCGAGGGCAAGCCCCTGCGCGTGACTCTCCGGCCGAGATTAAAGAGCCACCGCCTGATAGAGGAATTCATGCTGCTCGCCAACGAGGCGATAGCCACCGAACTGATGGCCGCGAAGATGCCTTTTCTGCACCGCCGCCACGACGTGCCGGATCCGCTCAAGCTGAAAGCGCTGGCAAAGACTTTGGGCGAGCTCGGTCTGTCGGCGGGGGGCCTGCTGGGGGTGGATCCGCATAAGGGCCTGCAGGACGTGCTGGCGCGCGCGCAGGCGCACCCGCTGGCCGACATTATAAATTCCCTTATAGTGCGCAGCATGAGGCAGGCCGTTTACTCGCCGGAATCGGCGGGGCATTTTGGCATCGCCGCCAGGGCTTACGCCCATTTCACTTCGCCCATCCGGCGGTATCCGGATCTGATGGCGCACCGCGCCGTCGCGGCGCTGCTGGCCGGTAAAAAAGAGAACCACGGCGCCCTGCCGCTGACCGCGGCCGGCGCGCACTGCTCGGAGCGGGAACGAGCGGCGGCCGAAGCCGAGCATAAGTCAGTGGATATCCTGCGCGCGGAACTGCTGAAAGGGCAGGTCGGCGTAGTGATGGACGGAACCGTGACTTCGGTCATAGAGAGCGGAACTTTCGTCATGCTCGGCGATACCGGCGCGGAGGGGATGCTTCGCGTCGGCCACCTGAAGCCCGGCGCTAAAGTCAAAGTAAAGGTGGAAGCCGTGGACACGGTGGAAGGGAAAATAGACCTGTCCCTTGCGGGGCCCGTCGGTACCCAGCCCGCCGGAGCGCAACAGGCCAAAACCAAAGGCCAGTGGCGCGTGACTTCCCAAAAGAAGCGTGCGCGCCGCGGGGGATAGGCGCCTTTTGATATAATTTAAAGCGATTTCCGCGATGAAAAATTAAAAAAAGCCGCGAAACAACCCGACAGTACGCTGTCGGGGTCCTGTGGTAAGATATTAAGAGGAAAACAGACATTTTCCACCAACGCTAGACCGGCCGGAGGATATTAATATGGGTAAAGAAGAAAAAGACAAAGCGCTTGAGATGGCGCTTTCGCAGATAGAGAAGAGTTTCGGGAAAGAAGCCATAATGCTGCTTGGCGAGAAGTCGTCCAGGATAAAAGTGGAGGCGCTGCCCACCGGTGCGCTGTCGCTGGATCTGGCGCTCGGCATAGGCGGGCTCCCGCGTGGCCGCGTGATAGAGGTCTACGGCCCGGAAGCCGGCGGTAAGACGACGTTGACGCTGCATATCCTGGCCGAAGTCCAGAAGCGCGGCGGCATGGCGGCTTTCATAGACGCCGAGCACGCGCTTGACCCGATGTACGCCAAGCGTCTGGGCGTTAACATAGACAACCTCCTGATCTCCCAGCCCGACTCCGGAGAGCAGGCCCTTGAGATAACCGAGAAGCTGGTTCGCTCCGGCGCCGTTGACCTGATAGTGATAGATTCCGTGGCCGCCCTGGTTCCCAAGGCCGAGATTGAAGGCGAGATGGGCGACCAGCATATGGGCCTCCAGGCCCGGCTGATGAGCCAGGCCCTGCGCAAGCTCACTTCCATCATGGCCACCACCAAGACCACGGTCATCTTCATCAACCAGCTCAGGCACAAGATCGGCGTCATGTTCGGCAGCCCGGAAACCACCCCCGGCGGTCTGGCGCTCAAGTTCTACTCCTCGGTCCGGCTGGATATCCGCAAGATCGAGACCATCAAGCAGGGCGACGTCGTCACCGGCGCGCGGATCCGCGTGAAAGTGGTGAAGAACAAGGTCGCCCCGCCCTACCGGCAGGCGGAATTTGAGATGGTGAACGGCGTCGGCATCTCGGCCGAGGGCTGCGTCCTGGACATGGGCGTGGAGACCGGCCTTATAGAGAAAACCGGCACCTGGTTCATCTATAAAACCGAGCGCATGGGCCAGGGCAGGGAAAACGCCAAGACTTATCTTAAGATGAATCCGGATAAGTATAAGGAAATAGAAGCCGAACTGCGCTTCCGGTTCCTGAACCCGGGCGTGGTCTCTCCGGCGGAAAAGGCCGAAAGTAAAACGGCCGAAAAAGCCGAAGATAAGGCTGAAAAGGGCGAGAAAAAGGAAAAGGTCGCCAGGAAATAGGGGCCGCGGCCGCGGCGGAGGCGGCCGGCGATAAATGAAAAAATCAGCGCCGCCTGCCGCGGAATTTTACCGGTATCTCGCTCTTGAACGGGGCCTGAGTGGGAATACCTGCCGGGCCTACGCCGGGGATCTCGGCGCTTTTCTGAGGTACTGCGAAGTCCTGAAGAGCGACCCGCTGAAAGCGGACGCGCGCTTCGTGGAGGAGTACCTCTGGACGCTGAAAGCGGACAAAAAACTTAAAAGCTCCTCCATCTTCAGGAAAACCGAAGCCCTGCGCTCTTTTTACAGGTTCCTGATGCTGGAGGGGAAGCTTTCGGAGGATCCGACGCGCAACTTCAGGGCGCCGAGGATGCCGCAGCGCGTGCCCAAGTTCCTGTCCGGGCGGGACATGGAAAAACTGCTTACCTGTCCCGCCGGGGATAATTTCTCCCGGATGCGGACCGTGGCGGCCATAGAGCTTTTGTACGCGGCGGGGCTCCGTATTTCCGAGCTTCTGGGCCTGCGTCTGGAAGCCGTGGATCTCCGGCAGGGCTGGCTGCGCGTTTTCGGCAAGGGCGCCAAGGAGCGCATCGTGCCGGTGCACCGGGCGGCCCTGGAAACCCTGAAGAGGTACCTGGAGCTGCGCCAGGCCAGATTCGGGGGCGGATCGGCGGCCGCGGAAATATTCGTGAACCGTTCCGGGAAAAAAATAAGCCGGGTGCAGCTCTGGAAAGATATAATAAAACTGGGCAAAGAGGCCGGTGTCGCCATACCCCTGCACCCGCATCTGCTCCGGCACACTTTCGCCTCGCACCTGGTGCAGGGCGGGGCGGATCTGCGGTCGGTGCAGGAAATGCTGGGCCATGCGAGCCTGAACACCACGCAGCTCTACGCCCACGTGGAAAAATCCGGCGTAAAAGCCGCCCACGAGAAATTCCATCCGGATAAGTTATGATCGACGAACACAACGATATTTTTGACTCCAAGATAAGACTTCACGACCGGCACCGCTTCGAGATAAAGCTGGATCTGGAATTGCCGCCCTCCCATACCGTCTACGAACTGGAAAGTTATTTCTTCGTGCCGCGGGCGCTCAATATCGGCCCCAGCACGTACACAAAAGAGGATTTTTATAACAACAACCAGCGCTATATACGCTTCAAAACGCCCAAGATCAGCCTGTCCAAACTCTGCGACCCCGGGCTTTCCACTTCGCCGCTCAACCGGGTGAGGGAAAATCTTTCCCGGATCCTTTCGGGCTCCAAGGATCCGGGGCTGGTGAATCTGGCCTACGACGAATTCAAGCTCCTGGGCTGCGTTATCAGGGGCGAGATCCGCGACCATGTGAAGATCTTCATGGCGGGCCTGGAAACTTATACTCCGCTGCCGGGCGAGACGGGCAGGCGCATGTTCATCGGCGAAGGGCTCGGCTCGTTCCTGGCGGATCTTAAATACCTGTCCGGGCGGATCAACGCCCTGAAGACCGACGTGATGGATCCGGTCGTGCCCGTCAAGCTGAAAGAAACGTTTAATTTTTTCGACGAATACCTGAGTCTGATCACGGAGGAATATCTCACTTCCCTGCTGGAGACCATGCGCCGGAGCGCGGCGGCCCTGGCGGATTTCAAGGCCCTGGAGGAGGAACTGGCCGCCCTGGTCATTTCGCAGAGCCAGTACCGGGCGGCCATGAATTACCCTTCCGTCCTGAAGGAGGGGGAAAACAACGAGGTGATCATTTACAGGCGCGGCGTATTGAAAAAATTTATTTCAAGCGTGCTCTATCTCAAGCCCGAACTGGAAGAGTGGCGGACACTTACGCAGGTGGTCTTCGGCCTGGCGGCCGGGCTGGCGATGTTGTTCGCGGTGCTGGCCACGATTTACGCCCAGAACCGCTACACCATAAACAGCGTGCCGTTTGTGCTGATCATAGTGATAAGCTACATTTTTAAAGACCGGATCAAGGACTGGCTGAAGCTGCTGTTCTCCAAGAATCTGACGCGCTGGTTCTCCGACCGGGAGATAAAGATCCTGGATCCCGACAGTTCCAAAAAGATCGGGGTGCTGAAAGAGGCTTTTACATTCATTTCGGAGCGGGCGGTGCCGCCGGATATTTCCCGCCTCCGCAAGATAGACAACATCACGTCCATAGACGAGGACGGCAAGCCTGAGCGCGTTTTCAAGTACAAGAAAGAGATAACCCTCTATCCCGAGAAGATCCTGGGTGCCCACGAACGGCGCAAGGGCCTGAACGACATAATGCGGTTCAACATCATGGATTTTATCACCCAGGCCGACGATTCCCGGGTGAATTATCCGTACGCGGATCCGGCCACGGGCCGGATCCGGACCGTGGCCTGCTCGCGCGTCTATCATATGAATATGGTCATGAAATATTCCTATGCCGGCGCGCACGGGCAGAAAAAAGTGCATTACGACCGCATAAGGATAGTCCTCAACAAGGAAGGCCTGGTGCGGCTGGAAGAAGTTAAGCTGATCTAACGACGCGGATGGAGTTCGATTAATGGAAATAAACGCAATAGGCATCCTGGGCGCCAACGCCGCCGGCACGGCCCTCGCGGAGATATTTCTGAAGCACGGCTACCAGGTGCGGATTTACGACGTTTTTAAGGACAGTCTGGAGATAGCGCTGGCAAAAATAAACTGGTCTCTGAGCCGGGAGGGGAAAGAAAGCCTCATGCCCAATATCGAGGGCATCCAGGATCTGTTCAAGTTCAAGGGCGCGGATATTATTATAGAAGCGGAAGCGGGAGAGCTGGACGAGCGGCGGCAATTGTTTTTTAAGCTTAAGGATTTTATGGAGCCCGGCTGCGTTATCGCGGCTTCCTGCGCCGTGCAGCCGCTTAAGGTTCTGATGGAGGGCTCCGAACTTCCCAAAGACAGGACAGTGGGTTTTAATTTTGCGCGGCCGGTGCGTGAAAACGCGCTGGTGGAACTGGTCCGGCTGGACGCCACCAGGGAAGAGTGTCTGGAAGCGGCTCTGAATCTCCTGAGGAAAATAGGAAAAACGCCGGTGCTGGTAAAGGACAACCCGGGGCAGATCGTGGGCCGTCTTTTCAGGCCTTTTGTCCTGAGCGCTTTTAAATTGCTGGAAGCCGGCAAGGGGTATCCGCACGAGATAGACGCGGCTTTCAGGGAAGTCGGACAGCTTCCCGCCGGCCCTTTCGAAGCGGTGGATTTTATGGGGCTGGACGCGGATTACAAGGCGGCCCAGAGCATTTACGAGGCGCTGGGCAGGCCCGAACGGCTTGCGCCTTCCGCCATGGAACTGCGCCTTGTCCAGTACGGGCAGCTTGGAAGGAAGTCCACGATCGGTTTTTACATCTATGAAGAGGGCAGGATAGTCGGGGAAAATCCGATACTCTCCAACATCGTTAAATATCTGGGGCTGAAAAAAGTGCCGAAAGAGGAGATCTTCTCCGATCTTCTGCGGCCGGTGATAGAGGAGGCCCGGATCCTGGCCGCGGAGATCATGGCTTCGGAATATGACGTGGAGACCGCCATGAAGCTGGCGATGGCCTGGCCCAAGGGCCCTTTCGCCTACGCCCGCGACCTAGAACCCCTTTTCGTAAAAAAACAGGTTTCCGAGTTCGAAAAGCTAGATTCCTACTGATAATCTCATTCCCACCCAGCCATAGTTTATCCGTAAACCGCAGATGGGCCCACGCCGGCGGGGGGCCGCTTGCCGCCGCCGTCATGGGCCCATGGGCACTTGGGATCGCGGGCCGCGCGGGGTATAGTATAAGAGAGATCGAAGATTGGTTTTACGGAGGCTGAAATGAAAACGCAAAGCTCGGTTTTTGCAGTTATAATGGCGACAGCGGGCCTGTTTTCTTTTAACGCCTATTCAGCGGAAACTTCCGGTGAAAATTTTGGTTTGGACGGCCTGAACGCGGTTCAACTGCGGGCGCAACGGGATCCCGCGGATCGCTTCCCCGGGGCCTCGGCGATCCCGTTCTCTCCGGAGGGGAAGGGCAGGGATCTCACCGGAGATTTCAACCTCATCTGGTCGGGGGCCGGTCTGATGCCGGGTGAAAAAGAAGTAGCCGAGCTCCGAAAGTGCAAAGTTCTGCTGGTGCGCGGATTTATGACGGGGGGCTATATAACCCCCACAAATTTTATGGGGATGCGAATGGGCGCTTATTTCCAGGATCAGATGAAAGTTCTGGAGGCTCTCGGAGTGGATTATGAAATGTCGGACGTGGATTCCGTCATGTCTCCGGCCCATAACGCCGCGAAAGTCGCGCGGGAAATAGAGGCTTCCGACAAGCCAGTTATTATAATTTCACATAGCGACGGCGGGATGTACGTCCTTGAGGCCTTGATGGAAAACAGGGATCTTTTACCCAAAGTTCGCGGTTTTATTTCCCTCCAGACCCCTTTTATGGGATCCCCCGTTGCGGACTATGTAAAGGAAAATCCCGTTCTTATGGGTTTTATGTCGAGACTTCTCAGGCACTTCGGCGGCACCGTCGATTCGCTGTTCAGTCTCGGTTCCAGTGAAAGGAGCAGATTTCAGGATTCCAAACAGGAGGCCATCAGAGAAGTAATCGCCGGAGTTAAGATTATCTCCTTCGCCTCATGGAAAGCGGAAGAAAAACACAAGATGGATACCATGCTTGAGCTGCCCAGGGACTTCATGCTGAAGAGCGGCATAGCTAACGATGGGCTGGTTCCCGTGGAAAGCGCTATTCTCCCCGGCTCCGATTATGTCACCATATTCGGCATCGATCACATCGTTTCCGTAATGAACAACGATTCCGTGCTGAAGTGTGACAGGGCGCGCCTGACCAAGACCCTTCTTTTGATGATAATTTCAAAATAACCCCGAACTTGCAACTGCCGGTGTAAGGAGCTCCACTAGCTCAGCTCAGGTAGCCCATCAGGCGGTAGACGAGCTTGGCGGCGTTGAATTCGGTTACGGGGGAGCCTTTGATGGGAGCCACTTCCACCACGTCCAGCCCCACCACTTTCTTTTTCCCGCATACGGCCTTGAAAAGTTTCAGGGCGTCATACCACATGAAGCCGCCGGGCTGGGGCGTGCCGGTGCCGGGCATGACCGAAGGGTCGAAACCGTCCACGTCTATGGTCAGATAGACCGTGTCCGACAGGTCTTTCAGGATATTTTTCTCCAGCTTCGCGAAGTCAAGGTTCTCGTGCATAAGATAGGTCCTGACTTTGCCGGAGTTGATGAAACATTCCTCATCCTGGGAGACGCTGCGTATCCCTATCTGCACGGTTTTCGTGGTTCTGGACGCCGGGTAAAGGGCCGAGGCGTGGCTGTGAGGCGAGCCTTCATACTCCGGCCGCAGATCCGCGTGCGCGTCGAAGTGCAGTATGGAGAGATCCTTATATTTTTTCTGGAAAGGCGGCAGGAGCCCCTGCGTGATGCTGTGTTCCCCTCCCAGAAAGATCGGGATTCCCCTGAACGCGGACAGAAGTTCCGTCACTTCCGCCTCAAGATTCCTGAAAAAATTCTTCTCGCTTTGGGCGCAATTGAACGGGGCCAGGGTCACAATGCCCTCTTTCCAGACTTCCCTTTTGGCCTCTTCATCCCAGAATTCCACCTGCCACGAAGAATCCAGAATAGCGCCGGGGCCTTTTCCGGCGCCTTTTCCGTAAGAGGTCGTTTTCTCATAGGGAACCGGCAGGATCAGGAAGCGGGCGTCGGCGAAAGAAACAGGTTCATCCGTTAGAAAAGGGGTCTTGTTAAGTTTTATTTTCATGTCGTTCTCCCGCTGTCATGTAAAAATCCGAACCCCGTCAAAGAGGTTCGGATTTTAACAATACCGGATGCCGCCTAGAATATGAACACGGCCGCGGCTACCACTGTGGTCCAGGCGCCTTCTACGCCGATAGCCGATTGCGTGACGTTTGTGCTCTTCACGATCTTGCCGCTGAGTTTCCAGATCTCTTCTTTCTGATCCCAGGTCGTTTCGCTGCCGAATTCTATTCCCTGGATTGTGGAAAGCATCAGGGCGGCCAGGTCTTCCGCGTATTCGCCGGTCTGCTCGTCGGTTTCGCCGAAAGTATGATGTTCGGAAATGTAGCCGTACTGGCTGCGATCCTTGGGGATCGCCAGCCCGACGGAGGCCGCTATGAGCCGGTGATTTTCGTTCACCGTGTTCCTGCTCAGCACGCAGTGCAGAATCTGCCCCGGTTTCAGGCGTTCGACGCCCATCTTCCTGGGTATGACTTTGCATTGCGGGGGGAAGATGCTGGAGACATGCACGATGTTGTACATGGCTATTTTCGCATCCCTGAGGGCTTCCTCGAAACTCGCTAGTTTCTCTTTATGGCGCCCGATACCCTTGGTTAAAAATACTTCTTTGGCGACGAATGTTGACATAGTGGTATTATTATAATAAATATTGACTAATTTCTGTGAAAAGATATTTCCGCCGGGCAGTTAAACTCGCAACTCTCTAACTACGCTGTTTGGCCTGGTAGTCTTTTTCCAGTTTTTCTTTCGCCAGGCCGAATTCTTTTGCGAGGGCGGCTTCCTTGGCGGCGTAGCTTTCCTGCAGCGCGGCTTCCCGTTTCTGCAGATCCAGAACCAGCCGCTGTTCCTGCTCAAGCAGGCCTTTGAGCTTGACGCGCTCGTTCTCCAGCTGGGCGGTTTTCATGCGCTGGTCGTCTTCCAGTTTTTTCTTCGCGGCGGCGTAGGAGATTTCCTGGGCTTGTTTGGCCTCTTCAAGCTCCTTATCGCGTTCCAGGATCTTTGAATTAAGCTCCCTGTTGCGGGCCTCCAGCTCCGCCTTAAGGCGGCTGATGCTTTCCGCCGCGGAGCGGTCATTATCCAGCTGCATCGTCTTGTCGGAGAGGAGGGCCTCGTAGTTTCTGTTGAGCTGCTCGTAGCGGGTGGCCAGGGCTTTCGCTTTCAGCTTATAACCGCTTTCCAGCGCCGCGCGCATACGGTTTTCCCGTTCCGCCGCCGAATCCTCCATCTCCTTGACCCGCTCGGCCAGCCTGGCGGCGTATTCCTCTTTTATGAATTCGAGTTTTTTGAAGTACTCCTCCTGCCGGTTTTTTTCCCTGTCCTCCCCGCGGCGGATAGTGTCCGCCAGCTGGCCGAGATAGTTTTTTTCTATCCCCTCCAGTTTGTCCAGGAATTCTTTTTCTATGGCCTGGCGGAGATCCTTTGCCCTGGAGAGGCTGTCCTGGATAAGTTTCTGCCTTTCGTTTTCGGTTTCATCCAGCTTTATGTTCAGGCGTTCGATCTCTTCTTTCAGTCCGGCCGCCAGCGCCCGGCTTTCGTCCCTGGTTCGCCCGGCGAATTTGAGGTTCTGTTCCAGGATGTGGTGACGGCTTTCCAGATCCAGCAGTTTGGTCTGGTAATTCTCTTCCGCCCGCCCGGCTTCCAGCTCAAGTTCGCGGCGGGCGGCCGCGAAAGCCTGTTTCTCCCTGGTCTGCGCGGCCTGCTCGTGCTGGAGTTCCTTTTCCCTGAGCCTGGCTTCCAGTTCCGCGCGCTGGGATAAAACGGTTTCCTCCGCCCGGCGCCTGACCTCCTCCAATTCGCGGGCGTGCGCGGAGCCGGCGGTTTCAAGCTGGGCGTTAAGGCCGTCGAGGGCTTTCCTGATATTGACGGAGTTCTCCAGTTCCTTGGCCTTGAGCGCGTCCATGAATTTGGCTTCCAGCTCCCCGGCCTGGGCGTTCATGAGATCCCGCTGGGCGGCGAGTCCGGTTTCCTTTATCCGGTACTGATCCGCCAGCCGCGCGGTTTCCGTCCGGAGGCGCTCCTCGAAATTTTTACGGGAGGACTCTTCCCCGGCGGCCAGCTGGGCGCGCATGGCCTGGACTTTAAGGTCGAACTCTTCTTCCATTTTTTTGCGAAGCTGCGAGGCGCGGGCGTGTTCGGCTTCCTCCATGGCGCGCAATTCGGCGTCTTTTTCGGCCAGGAGACGTTTAAGTTTTTCGCCGTCCTCCGTGAGGGCGCCGGCGCGGGCCAGGGCCGCGTCTTTCTGGCCGGCAAGTATGGATAACTGCCGGCGGGCCTCCTCATATTTGCGCGCCAGGCCCAGTTCTTTAATGCGCGCGGACTCTTCGAGAGATTCCTTGAGCAGGGCGTAGCGTTCCTCAAACGCTCCGGCCAGTTCCGTTTCGCGCTGGTGGATAGTGTCGGCGATCTGGCTTCTGAAGCGGTTCAGCTCCCCGCGCTCCACGGAGAGTTTGGTTTCCCGTTCGGCCAGGAGTCTTTCGCGCGCGTCGAAACGTTCCTGAAGTTCCGCCGTATTCGCGGCGAATTCGGCGCCCAGAGCTTTTTCTTTCTGCGCCAGTTCCGCTCTCAGTTTTTCCGCCCTCAGGAGCAGTTCCTTTTCAAGTTTGGCGTGCCTGTCGATGAGTTTTTTTTCGGTTTCCAGCGCCGCCGCTTCCCATTCTTTCGCGGAGGCTTCGATCCCGGCTTCCTTGTCAAGATAGGATTTTTTCAATTCGGCGTGTTTCTGTTCCCACTCCGCCTGGCGGCGGGCGCTCAGTTCTTTCAGCGCCGCGATGTGTTCGCGGCGGAGCCCGCTGCGGACCTCTTCCAGTTCCAGCTGGTGGCGCGCCTCCAGTTCCGAAGCGTTTTGCGCCAGTTTTTCTTTCCAGAGCTCTTCCATCTGCCTGGCCCGGTCTTCAGCCTCTTTACGGGCCGTTTCCCGGCCGAGCTTGAGTTCCTCCAGGAAAGTTTTGCGTTCATTCTTGAAATCTTCTTCGCGTTCCGTTTCCCATTTCCTGAAAAGAGTCTCCATTTCCGCGCGCAGGTTTTTTTTCTGCTCCAGCACCTCGGTTTCTTTGCGGGCCACCTCCGCGTTCAGGCGTCCGCGTTCTTCTTCCAGCTCGGCGCGGTGTTTGGCGATAGCCGCTTCCAGGATAGTCTGGTGTTTTTGCCAGAGAGAGGCCTCTTTTTCCACCATCACCCGCGCCAGTTCGCTTTCCCGCTTCTGGATGCGGGCTTCCTGGGCCTCGATGAGAGCTTCGAACTCGGCTTCCTTGGCTTTATTGTTCCGCTGGATCTCCTCGAAGCTTTTCGTGCGCAGGGAGGCCAGCTCCAGCTCTTTCCCCTTAAGCTCCGAGGTCAGGCGGAAGATCATCTTGGCCGAGTCCAGTTCGGTTTCTTTCAGTATTTCTTCAAAGTCGTCGGTTTCCATGTGATGTTAACCGTCAGCAGCTATTATTTATGGATTCCCGCCGACAGCCGCGGGAATGACGGATAATTAATCCCTGTTTTGTTTAAGCGCACGCTCGTATTTCTCCTGGAGTTCTTTCTGTTTGTTTTCCCAATACCGGAGGAGCTCCTCCTCCTTTTTCTGATATTGGGCCACATACTCCTCTTCTTTCTGGGCGATGAGCATGGTCAGGCGGGTTTTTTCCTCTTCCAGTTCCCGGAATTTGGACTTGATCCCGTTTTCCAGCTCAAGGCGGAGTTTGTCCAGCGCGGTGCGGGATTTTTCCACTTCGCCGTAATAGAATTTCTCAAGATCGTTTTTCTTGGAGGCGGACTCCTCCTCAAGGCGGAGGCGCTGCTGCTTGCTCCGGGACAGTTCTTCATCCAGTTTCTGGAGAAGCAGAGCCTCCTTTTTCTCGAATTCGGAACGCATATTCTGGCGTTCCTGGTTCAGCAGGTCGAGTTTGTGGGTTTCCCAGCGCGCGCGCTCTTTTTCCAGCCCGGCCGAGAGGCCGGCGGAGAGTTCCAGGTAGCGCTTTTCCAGCTCGTTCTCTTTCTGGCGCATGAGGCTTTCCAGCTCTTCCCGCCGCTTTGCCAGGCTTTTTTCTTCCAGGGCCGCCCGGTCCTTCTCCCGGCGCGCGGCCTCGGCTTCGATGCGGGCCGTTTTGTCCGAGTAGGAGGCGTGCAGGGCTTTTTCCCTGTTCTGGTACTGCCGTTCCAGTTCGGCTTTCCTGGTCTCCGTTTCAAGGGCCAGTTTGTCTATCTCGTCCTGCTTTTGTTTTTTAAGGGTCTCAAGGCGTTCTTTGGTCTTCTCTTCGAATCGGGCCTCAAGTTCCGTTTCTTTCCGGCGCAGGCTCTCGAAGCGTTCCTCGTATTCCCGGTCCATCACGGCGCGGTGCTCGTTCAGGGCTTTGTACATTTCCTCTTTGGCGCCGGCCAGCCGGGAGAACTGTTCCTGTTCTTTGGCCTGTAATTCCTGGTAAAGTTTCACTTTAAGTTCGCTGTGCCTCTGCTGGAGGGAGTTCTTGAGCTTTTCCAGCTCGCTTTCCTGCGCTTTCAGGTGCAGTTCAAGCGTGCGGTTGGCTTCCGCCAGCTTCATTTTTTCTTCTTTAATGCGGTCGTCGCCGGCGCGGCGGAGCTCCATGGCCGCGGCTTCATGCGCGGCGTCTTTTTCCGCGAGGGCCTTTTCCAGGCCGGCTTTTTCCGCTTCCAGGCGCTCCGCTTTCGCGGCGAATTCTTCGGCCAGTTCGGCTTCTTTGCGGGCGAACTTCTCGGCCAGGCGCTTTTCCTCTCCGGCCAGCAGTTCGCGTCCGCGCGCGGAGACGCGGTTCTCGAATTCGGCCTTGTCCGCCTCCAGCCGCTTCTTCTCCTCGTCCAGCGCTTTCTCCAGCTCGGCCTCTTTGCGGACAAGCGCTTTCTTTTTTTCCTCAAGATCCGCCGCCAGGCGCTGTTTTTCCGCGGCCAGACGGCCGGACAGTTCTTTCTCCCTGTCCGCCGCTTCCGTTTTCGCGCGGTCGGCCAGTTCCAGTTCCTTATGCGCGTATTTAAGCTTCAGCTCGTCCTCGAACTGCTGGAATTTGGTTTTCAGAACCGACCGGTATCCTGAAAATTCCTCTTTGAGCGCGCCGCGCTGTTCCATGAGAACTTGTTCTTTTTCCAGGAGCCACTCCTCTTCTTTGGCGGCCGCGGCGGCGGCCAGCGATCTTTCCATCGCGGCCAGACGTTCCGTCATGGTCTTTTCTTTCAGTAAATAGGCGTCTTCCAGGGAATGTTTTACCAGCGCGAGGCGTTCCTCGTGCGCCTTTTCCAGGGACAGTTTCACTGTTTCAAGTTCGGCGGCCTGCCGGGCGGCCCAGTCGTTCTGTTCCCGCAGGAGGGAGTTTCTGAGCGCTTCTTCTTTTGCCCGGAATTCCGCGGTGAGGCGGCTTTTTTCTTCCCGTTTCGCGGCTTCATTGGCCGCGGCCAGTTCCGATTCGCGCGCGGCCCAGTCTTTTTCCCAGCGGGCGTTGGTTTCGGTTACGACGGCGTCCAGTTTTTTCCGGTTCTCCACGGATAGCCGGTTCCACTTCCCGCGGACCTCTTCCGCGGCCGCGGTATAGGCGGCGGCCCCGGCCTCGTCATGCTTTTTGACCAGTTCCAGCATCTGGTTTTCGAGCTGCAGGCGCAGATCCACATAATCCTGTTCGCGCCGCTGCGTGTGCCGGCGGAGGTTGTCGCGGATCCCGGAGACCTCTTTCTGGTGCGTCTCTTTCAGGGCGGAGAGTTCGCTCTCCTTGGCGGCGGCTAATTCTTTGTTTTGCGCTTCCAGCTCGGTGCGCACGGAGTTCAGGCGGCGTTCGAATTCCTGCTGCATGGCGGCGAGGCGTTTTTCCACGGCCTGCTCCGCCTCGTTCCCGGCGGACGCCTGCCTGGCGGCCAGCTCAACGCGGGCTTCTTCCAGTTCCTTGTCGCGCCGGGCGCGGAGGTCTTCGGATTTGGCGAGATATTCCTCTTCCAGCTTTGTTCTGAACTCTTCCAGCTGGTTTTCCTTGGCCTGGTACAGCCTGGAAAATTCGCGCATCTTTACTTCATAGCGTTCTTTAAGCGCCAGTTCGTCCTGCTCCACCTTAACGCGGTGGCTTTCCATGAGGTCTTTTTCCAGCAGTTCGAACCTGGCGCGCACGGCGTTTTCCTGCTCCGCCAGAGCGTCCTGGCGCCCGCGCAGGAGAGCCTGGACTTCCGCTTCCTTGAGGTCGGAGGTCTTGCGGATCTCTTCTATGGTGAAAATTTTGAGCCGGCCTATTTCCGCTTCCTTGTTCCCCAGCTCGCTTTTGAGCGCGCGGATCTCGTTTTCCAGCTGCGCTCTGGCCTGGCGCCAGTTGGCGGTCTCTTCGTTCAGGATCTGTTCGCGCAGTTTGCCTTTCAGATCCAGCTCCATGGCGGTCTGGGTTTTCCAGTTTTCCTCCCAGGTTTTGATGGTGGACTGCCATTTCTTCAGGACTTCGTCCTTTTGTTCGGCCTGCTGGGTGAGCCTGCGGGAGAGGCTTGTTTTGATCTGGTTGTCTTCCTTGAGACGGGCGTTGTCGTCGGACAGCGCGTGGATCCTTTCCACGGCCCAGCGCAGGGCCAGTTTGGCGGTTTCAACGTCGGTGATGGCGGCTGGGTCGAGCTGATGTTCAAAATCCATTTAAGGCCTCCGGATAATTCGGTAATCAGTAACCGGTAACCAGTAACCGGTAAACGGCGGCAACGGGAAAATTCCCGTGCCCCCGCTACAATACACTATGAATCACGTTAAGGAAATTATACAAAAGGTGTGTTTAGGAAATATTAAATTATTATGAATGGAAAATATGGACCGGGCGGAGCCGGGAGCCCGTAAAAAAACCGGCCGCCGGAGAGCTATGACATCCGGGGCGGCCGGGGTTGATAAATTAACGGAAAATGCCGGGGACAGCTTTTGAAATACGGACTACTTAAGGGGCCGGCGCGCTTTTCCGCTCTTTATGCAGTTGGTGCAGACCAGAACGGATCTGGCCGAGCCTTTTACAACGATCTTCTGCTTCTGCAGATTGGGTTTGAAGATCCGTTTGGTGGCTTTATGCGAGTGGCTGTAGGAATTGCCGGTGACCGGCGCTTTTCCGCAAATTGTGCATTTGTATGACATAGATCCCAGTATAGCAAAATGCCCCAGTATTATCAAATCAAAGAACGACCCTCAGTCTTCTTTCAGCTCCGTCACCGGGCCGAAAGTGGAGAGGGGTTTGTCGAACTTCTTTGAGTCGCCGATCACGAAGAGCAGGGCGTTCTCCGGTTTAAAAAGCTTCTGCGAGGTCTCAAGCACGGCCTTGGCGTCCACGCCCGCCAGTTTGTCCACATAGGTGTCCAGGTAGTCGGCGGGGTAATTATGGTACTCGTACAGCGCCCGCTCGCTTATGAGATCGAACGGGGTCGTGAAGCGGAACACGAACGAGTTGATGATGGAATCCTTCGCCCGCTTGACCTCGTCGGCGGGGGCGGTTTCGGTCTTTATCAGTTCGAACTGGCGGAGCATCTCGGAGAGCGCCTGTGAGTAGGTCTCGGGCTTCGTGCCGCAATAGGCGTTGATAAAGCCGTAATCCGGACTTTTTGAAAAATAACTGTAGACGGTGTAGGCCAGGCCTTTGCGCGACCGGATCTCGGACGCGAGGCGCGAAGAGAGGCCGCCGCCCAGCATTTCATTCGTAATGGAGAGCGGGAATTCAAGGGGGTCGTGGCGTTTGATGCCCTTTTGCAGCATCACTATGAATGTCTGTGAGATGTCCTTGTCTATGAAATAGACGCGGCGGGCCTCGTTTATTTTTACCGGCGGTATGACGGGGAATTTGACCGCGCCTTTCTTCCAGCCGCCGAATTTTTCCTTCAGTTTCCCCAGCATTTCCTCGTCGCTTGCGAAATCTCCGGCGGCCGCGATGATGGTGTTGTTCGGCCTGTAATAGTCGGTGTGGTACGCTTTAAGGTCGTCCCCGGTTATCGGCTCTACCGTGGACAGTTCCGGCCGCCAGCCGTAGGGGTGATCCACTCCGTAAAAATAGCGGACAGCCTCGCGCCGGGCTTCGCGGGAGGGATTGTCGTTCCTGCGGCGTATCAGTTCCAGCGTCTCGGCTTTTTTGAGGGCCGTTTTGTCTTCTTCAAAGGCCGGTTCCAGCAGGACGGAAGCGTAGATGTCCAGCACTTTGTCCAGGTCTTTTTTCAGGGTGAACATATCCAGCCTGGCTTCCTCGGCCGCCAGGGACGGCTCTATGCTCGCGCCCAGGAATTCCAGCGTCTTGTCTATCTCGTCCGACTTGTATTTGAGCGTGCCGCCGTCTTTGAGGAGGCCGACGGCCAGCTCGCCCAGGCCTATCTTTTCTTTCGGATCGTAGATCCTGCCCGTTCTGGTTATGGCTGTCATGTGTATTACCGGCAGGGTTGCGTCTTTCAGCAGATACACGACCAGGCCGTTGTCCAGCGAGTAACGGGAACCTTTCGGCGGCTTGAAGTCGAGCGCGCCCGTTTTGGGCAGGCCGGGCGGGTACGCCCACGAGGATGAGAGGCTTAAGGTCATGAGAACTCCTAAAAACGACGCTTTTTGGGATTATCTTCTTCATTCTTTCTCTCCCGTGCCGGAGGGAGTTTTCGTTTCCGCCGTTTTTTCCGGCTCGCGCAGGAACACAACGGTTTTGTTGTCTCTGGAGAAGTATGCGGCCGCGACTCTGGAAATATCCCCGGGTTTAAGCTTGCGGAGTTCGTCGGCCACTTTCCAGTCGAATTTCCAGTCGCCGAGGATCTGCTGGTTGTTCGCCAGGCTCATGCCCAGGCCGGAATTCGATTCCAGCTGGCGCACAAGGGAGGCTTCGTAATTGTTGATAACCTTTTCCATTTCCCAGGGCGTGGGAGGCTCTTTCCCGAGCTTGTCTATCTCCTCCATGATGGCGGCTTCCAGCTCTTCTACGGTATGCGGAGCTTTAGGGGCCGCCATGATGACAAAGAGGGAGGGGTAGCGGTTGCCGGGTTCGGAGTGGTAGGCTCCGGCGTAAAGGGCCACTTGTCTGCCCTCGACGAGGTTCCGGTAGAAGCGGGAGGTCTTGCCGTTGGAGAGGATCTCGTTCAGCATGAGCAGGGCGTAGATGTCCGGGTGCCCGTAGCCGGGGTTGTGGAAACCCATGCGCAGGGCGGGCTTGGCGTCAAAGAACACGTTTATTATTTTTTCCGATTTCTGGGGCGGTTCCTTGGTATAGTTACGTTCCGGCAGTTCGCGCTTTTTCCAGGACGCGAAGTATTTCTCCGCCATCTTTATGACCTCTTCAGGCTTTACGTCCCCGACCACGGCCAGCGTGGCGTTGTTGGGCGCGTAGAAAGCGCTGAAAAACCGGTCGGCGTCGGTGCGGGTCAGGCGCTTCAGGTCGTCCATCCAGCCTATCGTGGGGTTATGATAGGGATGCGCCGCGAAAGCGTTGGTGAACAGTGCTTCCCACATAAGGCGGTTCGGGTCGGATTCTCCCATGCGCCGCTCTTCCATAACCACGCTGCGCTCGCGGTAGAACTCCCTGAGCACGGCGTTCCTGAACCGGTCGGACTCTATTATCATCCAGGCTTCAAGCCGGTTGGAGGGCAGCGAGACCACATAGCCGGTGTAGTCGGTGGAGGTCATGGCGTTCATGCCGGATTCGCCGAGCTCGTTGTAGAGCTTCCAGTACTCGTCCTTTATGATCAGCGCGTCGGCTTCTTTTTCGGCCAGGTCCAGCCGCTTGCGCAGTTTCTCCAGCTTAGCCGGTTCCGGATCCGGCCCGGATTCTTCGGCTATCAGGGCTTTGGCCGCGGCTTCCACTTTTTCAAGGAGGATCTTTTCTTTCCCGTAGCCGGCCGAATTTATGGTTTTAGTGCCTTTGAAAGCCATGTGTTCGAACAGATGGGCCAGGCCGGTCTTGCCGGGCTGCCCGTCCACATTCCCGACCTTAAAGACCATGGTGAAAGATACGGTGGGCACGAATTTCTTTTCCAGGATAAGCAGGCGCAGCCCGTTTTTCAGCGTGTAGGACACCACGGGCGGGAATTTGGGATCCTTTTCCACCGAGGCGCCCCGCGGCAGGCCGGTTTCTTTTTTTCCCTGGGAATAAAGCGGGGCGCAGCAGAGCAGCAAGATCGGCAAAAAGGCGGACAGTTTCATTAATTCCTCCATAAACGCGAACCCGGACAGTATTATATTAAATAACGCGGAGTAGCGCGCGAGTGTAGCGCGCGAGTTGAAAAAACGGGGGTTCTCTGCTAGACTATAAGGTATGAACAGCCGCCGCCGGAAAGGCATGGTGCTTCTCCAGACCCTTGTGATGTCCGTCATTCTGTCGATGATCGCCGTGATGTTGATGAAATGGGTGCTGGCGCGCTATATGATCGCCGTACGCGCTTACCGTTCAAGCGCGTCCACTTCGCATTCCCAGGGGTACGGCAGCGACCGGGCTTCCAACTGGAACTTCGTGAATTATCCGAACTTTGCCAGTATTCCTTCGAACGGCAGCATATTTATAGATGATTCTCCAAAAACCGCAAGGGTTTCCTACAGCAGAACAGCCATGCCCATTGTCCCTACAAACGGTATGACCATTACGATCCGCACGGACGAGGATCAGCCATAATTATGTCCGATAAATATAAGGGAATGATCAGCGTAGTCATCCCGGTGCATAACGCGCCGCGGGAGCTTGACGCCTGCGTCCGGAGCCTGGAACTCACGGCGCGCGGAGCGTACGAGCTTATACTTGTGGACAACGCTTCCGACCCTCCCACGCGCCGGTTGTTGTCCGGAATTAAGGCCGCCGTCAAGATCCGTAACAAAACGAACCTGGGTTTTGCCAAAGCGGTGAACCAGGGTCTTAGGGCGGCACGCGGCGGCTATCTGGCCGTGGTAAACAGCGATGTCGCTTTTTACGCAGGCGGTTTGCAGGGGCTCGCCGCCTGCCTGGCCGCGGATCCTTCTACCGGGGCCTGCGGGCCTTTAACAAACCGCACCGTGGGTTTCCAGCGGGTGGTGCTGGATCCGAAGCTGGAAAAGGACAGCTCTTCCCTGGGTTTCTTCGCCCAGGCCATGCGGCTTAAGTTTCCGGGGGAATATTTTGACGTACACCGGCTGGTGGGCTTCTGCTTCATGCTCCGGCGCGCGGCTTTTGAAAGCGTGGGACTGCTGGACGAACGTTTCGGCACCGGCTGCTTCGAAGATTTTGATTACTGCCTCCGCCTGCGGCAGGCGGGCTGGAAATTGAAAGTGGCAAAAGAAGTCTTCGTATGGCACCGCGATCATTCCAGTTTTTCCGGCCGCGAGCATTTCCACTCCTGGGCCGTAAAAAACCGGGAAATTTTTGTGGACAAATGGTGCCGTAAAGCGCTGGAATTCCTGGACGAACTGGATCCCTGCCTTGAAACCGCGCCGCCGAAGTTATCCCGCAAACGCGGTTCCGGCCGGAGATAAATTGGAAAAGTCTTATCCCGTAATCGGCCGCTCGATGCTCTTCCTGCTTGAGCCGGGCGACGCGGCGGTCGCGAAGCCCTGCCGGCCGGACGGATTACGCTCCGGAGAAATAGCGCTGCTTGTGAAATGGGCTGACGGGCGTCCGGACGGATACGTAATACATCGCGTGCTGCTTAATCTGGTGCTGGGGCGCTTTCGCCTGCTTCTGACCAGGGGGGACGCCAATTTTTTTCCGGATCTTCCTCCGTCGGCTTTCCAGCCGGCGGCCAAAATAACCGCTATCTCGCGTGAGGGCCGCGTCTGGTCCGCGGAGCCCGGGCCGGCCTGGCCGCTGGTTTCGGCTTTTTCCTTTGCCGGCGTGAAACTGCTGTCCTGGACCGTTTATGCCGTGTTCTTCCTGTTTTCAGCCGCCGCCTTCTGTCTGCCGCGTTTTTTCGGCGCGATTTTAAATACCCTTTATCTGTACTGGGAAGACCGGCTCTATCCGGCTGCGCTTCGCCTGTTCTTATCTATAGTGCGGCCGATGGCCTGTCAGGGCGGTCCGGCGGGGGGATCCGGGAGCGTGAAGAGCGGACGCATACGTTTGGATGAAACCTGGTCCGGCAAAATAACGGTAGCCGACTATCTGGTAATAGAACGGGGGGTCAGCGTCACGGTTCTGCCCGGTTCCGAAATTACTTTTACGCGTCGTGAGCCGTGGTTTTTTCCGGTCATAAGGGCCGGCGACGACGGTACGAGACGTCAACTGGACAGCGGTTTGGCCAAGGCGCTGGTCTACGGCGGGTTTTCGGCCGGGGGATCGAAAGATGCGCCGGTCATTATCCGCGGCGGCTCGTTCGGCGGGATCCACGCGCTGGGCTTCGGCAGAATTTCGGCGCGCAATTGCCTGGTCGAGGGGGCTGGCTCATCCGCTCTCAGCGCCTGGGACAACGGTCTCGTGGATCTGGAGGAAGTTAGTTTTTCCTCCTGCAGGATGGGGGTCGAGGTGTCCGGGCAGGGCGCGGCTCTTCTGGAAAAATGCGTCTTTTCCGGTTCGACCGGGCCGGCCGCGCGGGTTTTGGATAAAGCGTGTCTGGTTTTTTCCAGGGGAAAAATTAAAGGAGCGCCGGGAACGGCTTTCGAGATTTCAGGAACGGCAAGGGCCGCATTTTACGGTACCGCCATAATTGATTCCGTCTGCGGACTTTCAGTTTCCGGGCGCAGCGCGGTCAGGATGGACGACTGCCTCTTCTCCGGTAATTCCGGTCAGATAATCAGCCTGGGAAGCTGGTCTTCTTTCAGCGCGCGGCGCTGCGTATTTGAAAAGAGCGCCGCCGGAATCTCGGCGGCGGGACACAGCCGTGTAGCGCTGCGGGAGTGTTCCTTTTCCGGCAATACCGGGCCGGGCGTAAAGCTTTCCGGCCGCGATACGCTTGAGGCCTCGGGCTGCGTTTTTGAAAACGGCGAGAGCGGTATAGAGGGGTCGGGTCTTAACCGGGTGGAAATAAGCTCGTCCTCTTTCTCCGGGGTCCGCGGGCCCGCCGTCCGGCTGATCCGGCCGGTGTCGCTGTCCGCCGCGGATTCCGTTTTCAGCGGGAACGCTGTCGGCATGTCCCTTGAGGCTTCCCCGTTCCCCTGGAACCGTTCCCGTTTTTTGATCAGGAATTGTATTTTTGAGAAGAATACCGGCCCCGCCTTCTGCGCTTTCGGGCGCAATGAGACCAGGATGGACGACTGCCGGTTCTCCGGTAATTCCGGGCAGGCAGTCAGCCTGGCAGGCAGGGCGTCTTTCAGCGCGCGGCGCTGCGTGTTTGAAAACGGTGAGAGCGGAATAGAGGGGGGGGGTCTTAACCGCGTAGAAATAAGATCGTCCTCTTTCTCCGGGATCCGCGGTCACGCCGTCCGTGTGGAACGGCTGGTGTCGCTGTCCGCCGCGGATTCTGTTTTCAGGGGGAACGCGGCCGGTATTTCCCTTGAGGCTTCCCCGTTCCCCTGGAACTATTCCCGACTTGTGATCGGGAACTGTGTCTTTGAGGAGAACACCGGGCCCGCCCTCTGCTCTTCCGGGCGCGGCAGGGCGGATCTTTCCCGATCCGTTTTCAGGGGTAATTCCGTAGGCGCAGATTTTTCAGGAGAAGTCTCCGCCCTGGCGGCCGGGTGCGCCTTTGAGAACCAGCGCGGCGCTCCGCTGCTGTGTTCCGGGCGCGCCGTTGTACGGCTTGAAAACTCTACTTTTACGGACAATATTTCAGGCGCCGCTTTTTCCGGCCTTTCCAGGGGGGAGGCCCGCGCCTGCCGCTTTGACCGGAACGCCGGCCCCTCGTTCGAACTTTCCGACGGAGCGGAACTTTCCGCCGCGGAGTGTTCTTTTAGCGGAGTCCCGGCCTCCCTGCTTCTGGCCGGACGCTCCCGCGCCTCGGTTTCACGCTCAATGGCGGACAGTTCCGGAGGTCCGGCGGTTTCTTTGGACGGTCTGGCTTTTTTTCACGCCGCCCGCTCCGAGTTCAAGTCCGGTTCCGACGCCGTTTTCGCGCGCGGCCGCTCCTCTATAACGCTGGAGGCCTGCTCTCTTTTTTCAGATTCCGGAGCGGCCCTGAACCTTTCGATGGCGCGGGCTGTTCTGCGCTCGGTCTCCGCGACGGGGGCCGGCGGGCTGCTGGCGTCTTTCCCCTCCGAGGTGCGCGCGAAAAAACTTGAGATCCGGGCCCGTGATTATGCCGTGAACTGCTCCGGGGTCCGTTTGCGCGTTTCAGGCCTGCGCGCCTCCGGCGGCGCCAGAGGCGGGGTTCATATTTCCGGCGGCAGCGCCCGTTTCGACGGAGCGGTTTTGAGCGGCTCGCCGCACCCGGGACTTTCCGCGGAAGGCGGCGCCCTGCTCAGTTGCAGGAATGTTGTTTTTGAAGGCGTTCCCTGGCGTCCGCCGGGTTCCTCGGCTGAAACTTATACGGCGCGCGCGGCGCTGTTCAGATTTTCCGCGGCTACTGCCCGTCTTCCGGTGTTCTCCTCCTTTTACCGTCTTATCTACCTGGCGGCCGCTCGGGCGGCGGGAGTTTTTCTGCGGCCGCGCGGAAGAGGCTCCCTTTACCTTTACCGCGGCATGGCCGCTCCCGGCTGGGTTCCCGCTCTCAGCGACATGGATCTTGCTCTGGTTCTGGAACGCCGGACGCCGGCGGAAGACTGGTTTTCATACAAGTCCCTGCGCCGCCGTCTCCGCGCTTTCAGGGCGGTTTTCCCTTTTACCGGGGAAATTCTTACGGCGCCGGAGAAGCATTTTTCCTATTTTATGTCTTCCTGGGGCGTAAAGGGGGCTGAATTCCCGGCCGCCTCCAGACTGTTGGCCGGCCCGGGTATCTCTTCCCGGCCGCCCGGCGGCGGGCGCGCCGCGGATCAGACTGAGGCTTTTTACGCCTATACGCTGCTGCTGCGGCATTTTTTCGCGGAGGAGATGCCTCCGTCTTTCCGGTTAAGAAATTGTCTTAAAAATATGGTGGACGTTAAACGTTATCTTGATTTCTCCTCTCCGCTGCGGGCCTCCAGGAGCGCCTACGCCGCCGGGCTGGGGCTTGATCTTGAGGGCGTTTCCGCTTTCGATCTTTCCGAAGCGGCGTTCGAATCTTTCCGCGCGCTGCACGCCGCTTCTCCGGCCGCCGGCCCGGGAACGGGGCCGGCGGACGCGCCGCCGGGCGGCTGGTTCAACCGGCGCGCTTTTGAGGCGGCCGGCGCCTCTTTATCGGAGGCCGCGGGGCGCGGGAGCGGAGTGGTGCTGGATCCTTTGTACCGGGTTTACCTTGTGCTCCCCGACGAAGTTTATGGGGACAAGGCGGCCTTTCTGCGGGCGGCGTCCGCCCTGCGCGCCGCCTCCCTTGCCGCGTCCTGTTTTTCGGCCGCGCCATTGCTGCTCACCCGCTCCGCTTTCCGCGGACTTTCACGCCTGCCTTATCTGAATAATCCGCTTTTCTGGCTTGACCTCGCGCGCCCCGCCGCGGGCGTGTCGCCGGAGGACGGAGGTATTTACAGTTCCGGAGCGGAGGTTCCGCCGCCGCCCGCTTCTTCCGAGTTGAAGACCTGCGCCGCTCTGGCGGCCGGGCATTTCTCGGCTTCCTGGCGCGGACTCTGGGGCGAAATGCCCCCGCACTACTTCTATACGCGGGCGGCCGGCCTGCGTCTCCTGATCGAAAAAGGCTCCTCCCCGCCTTTCTCCCGTCCCGCGGAACTTTCGGAGAGTTTTCGCGCGGCTTTCGGGGATTCTTTTCCGGACTGGCGGGCATATCTGGCCGGCGGGGCCGGGCGCGGCAATTATGAGTTTATCGCGGCGCAGACAACAGCTCTTATGGAGGCGGTCGATGGCGGTTGACGGAGGGATGAGCGTTATCATGATCACGCGCGGGCGTCCCGCGCTGCTGCGGGCCTGCCTTGAAAGCGTTATAGCCGGCGGCGGGCCGCCGGAAATAATAGCCGGCGTCAACGGGGAGGATCCGGAGTCGCTGGCTGTGATTAAAAGCTTTAAAGATACCGTGAGGGCCGTAAACCTGCGCCGTATGTGCAGAGGCGAGGCGCGCAACGCTCTTGTTTCCGCGGCGCGCGGGCGCTGGCTTTGTTTCCTCGACGACGATACCGTCGTTCCGGAGGGGTATTTCACGCGGCTGGCGGCGCTTATCGAAAAAAATCCGGACTGTTCCGTTTTCGGCGGGGGGCAGGAGCTGTACGCCGGGGCCGGTTATTTTGAAGCCGTGGTTTACGCCCTGCTGTCGTCGCGCTGGGGCGGCGGGCCTTTTACGGAGAGATTTTCCCCGGTGCGGGGGACCCGGCCCGCCGGCCCGGAAAAATTCATACTCTGCAACCTGATCGTGGATCGTAAATTCCTTACGGAACACAGCCTCTCGTTCGAGGGCCATCTGACCAGCGCGGAGGAAAATCTGCTGATGAACCGCATGGCGGCGGCCGGGGCCGGGATGATCTTAAGCGGGGATCTGAACCTTGTTCACAGGCGGCGGAGCGGCCTGCCGGATTTCCTGGCGCAGGTTTTCAGTTCGGGCCGCGGGCGGGCCCAGATCACGCTCTTAAGCCGCGACGGTTTTTCGGCCTTTACCCTGCTGCCGCCGGCGGCGCTTTTCCTGGGCGGTTTTTCCGCGGCCGTGTTCCCTTCCGGTTTCGTCCCGCTTGCCGCGGCGTATGGCGCCGCCTGCGCCGCCGCCGCTTTCTCCGGGCCCGGCTGGAAGATTAAGGCGTCGCTCATACCGTTGTTTCCGGCCTTGCACTCCGCATACGCCGCGGGCTGGCTTTATGGCGCGGCAGAATTTATGGCGGAAAAAGTTTTCAGGAGGAGAAAGCCGTTACGCTGCCGCTGCGAAGGAATTCTTTAAAAGCTGCGGCGTTGGAGGCCGGATCCGGACCTCTCCTGAAGATCCAGAACGGAGTTTTGGCGAAAAGCGACCTGGCCGCGGAGACGCGGGAGGCCGCTATTTTAACTTTGCGGGCCAGATCCTCCGGCGAAGCCCTGAGAAAATATTCGGCCATTTGCGGAGTTCCGGCTCCGGCCACGAGAGATTTTGCTCCCTCCAGCGCTCCGGCAAGCGGGCCTGGGCGGAGGAAGCGCGGCTGGCCGCCTCTTTCCAGCCTGAATATGAGGGCCGGGGGCGTGGGCCCGGAAACCGTTATGCCGCAGCCGGAAATATCCAGAAGGCGTTTCGGGGGATAATGCCTGCGTCTGAAGCCGCGCAGCCGGCCCAGCCGCGGCAGATGAGGGTTGTCCTCTCCCAGACCTATGCGCGCCGGGAAAGGGTGCACCCCGCCGTCCCCGGAAATGAGCGGCGTGTCATCCGAAAGCAGAAAGAAATCCTTATCGCGCAGCAGTTCCAGCAGCAGAGTGGTTTTTCCCGCTCCCTGCCGGCCGCAGAAAATAAGAGCTTTGCCGCGATACGCCAGCGCGCCGGCATGCAGTCTGTGCAGTCCGCGCAGATCCAGCGCCTCCCCCACCCGGGAAAGTATGAGCAGATAGGACAATTCACGCAGGAGGTCGGTGTCTCGGCTCATCACAAGACCGGCTCCGGCCCGGTAGTCGTATTCGCAGAGGGCGCCCTCGGGATACCAGACGCGCCGCCGTCCGGCCGGTGCGGCAAGGATATGTAATTTTTTGGTTTTCAGGATCGCCGGAAGCGGTTCCTGAAGCGCGGGGTCGCGCCGCAGGGCCGTTACTGTTATAAGCGGCGCCGCGGCGCGCGTACTGGCGAAAGCGGAGAAATCAGACGAGAGCCACGCAACAAGTTCCGGGTCTTCGGACCTGAATTCAAGTCCGCAGCCGTGAAAATCAAAAGCGGCGTTATGCACGAGGTTTCTCCGCGAGGCGCCGCATGGTCTGTTTGTAATGTTCCGGCGTATCGGTGCGCAGCACCTCCGCGTCCTGGGGAAGGTCGCAGATGAATTCCGTCAGCATGGCTCCGGGGGCCATCTCGACGAAAGTGCGCACGCCCGCGGCCAGCATATTCCGTATGGTTTCCTGCCAGAGCACGGGGCTGTTAAGCGCGGAAGCCAGTTTCTCCTTTATGCCGTCCGGCGAAACTTCCGGCGCCGCGTCCAGGTTCATGTAAAGCGGGCGCGCGGGAGGAGAAAAAGGGATGCCGGAAAAGAAGCCGCGGGCCCTTCCCGCCAGCCTGTCGAAAAGGGAGCTGTGGAAAGCGCCCACTTCCTTTGAAACGGAGATCCTGTGCCTGAACGGAGCCAGGCGTTTTCTGAGTTCCTCCAGGGAGGAATTTCTGAGCCCCGCCGCTCCTATGCGGGGTTTGTCGTAGAAAGCCACCACTTCGCACAGATGTCCCGCCGCGGACATTTCCTCCGCCACCTTGCCCAATTCCATTCTGCTCAGTCCGTAAATAGTGACCAGGGAACTGGGGTTTTCAAGGCAGTCCTCCTGCCCGTACAGCGTGACGGTTTTTACCATCAGGAAGCAGTCGCCCGTTCCAAATACTCCGCCAAAAGAGGCGGCGCTGTACTCTCCCATGCTGCGCCCGGCAAGGACGTCCGGAAAAGCCCCGGCCCGGGCCAGCGAGCGGGCCACGGCCAGGGAGAGGGCCATCGTGACTTCCATGAAAATGGTAGGGGTGCGCGAATCTACGGGGGGGAACAGTAGTTCCGGCGGCCCGTCCATCGCGGAGGCGAGGTCGCAGCCCAGGACGCCGTTTATTTCCATCAGCCCGTTCTCTATGTCAGGGAAAGCGTCCCGGAGCGCCCGGCCCATGCCCAGATGCTGGGCGCCCGAGCCGGGGAACAGGAAAGCCGTTTTACGGTTTGAACGCGGAAGCGACTTCACTTATCTTGCCATGGGATTTTATCCGGGGTTTCGTGTATCCGGCCGTCTGGCCGCCGCCGGCCTTTGCCGCGCCGTCCGCGGCTGGCCCGGGTTTCCGCGCGGATTTCTTCTGGTTCTTCATCTGCCAGCCTCCGGATCCAGTATTTTAAGTTTTCTCAGATCGTTCAGGAACTCAGCCGTGTCCGCGGCGGCCTGCTTCACCGGGATGCCGTATTCCGCGGCCAGGGCTTCGGCGATCCTGTAGTGGTTCCTGCCTGAATTCAGCAATTCCCAGATAAAGGCGCCGGCGCCGTTGGTGGAATAATATTCGGAAGTCTCCAGATTAAGGATCACCGCTTCTTCCCCGGTCTTGCGCCAGGTTACGGCTTCCGAGATCGATGGGTTCTTTTTTTCCGCGGGCATATGTTTATTGTAGCAAAATCAACCCGATTTTTGGCATGGGAAGCCGCGGCCGGCGGCCCGCCCGAAGCGGGCGCCGCGCAGGATGCTTTTAAGATCATTTTTCAGCAGCGAGCCGAGCGTGGAGGAGGAGTACGGGCAGGTCTTCACGGTTCCGCCAGGGTCGGCGTAAAGCAGTTCTCCGCGGAGCGCCGCGCACTTCTTTTTTCCCGGCGGAACGCAGGTTCTTGCGTAGCCGTCCGGGGCGAGGCGCGCCAGGCGGGCTGAAAGCCGCAGCGGGAGCGGGGAGACTCCGCTCCGGGGGGAATAGGCCAGAAACCTTAAGCCGTGCACGCCGTGTTGTCCGGCGAAAAAGGCGAGCTTTTCCGGTTCCCCGGCGGCCAGGCCGCCGGAGAAAATACAGGAGGAAATGTACGTGAGAAGGCCGGCCCTCTTTGCGGCGGCGATCGCGGACAACGCTTTGCCGAAAGTCCCTTTTCCCGACAGGGCGTTGTGCCGGGCCGGGGAGGACGAATGGAGACTTATGCGTACCGCGCAGAGTCCGGCCGAGGCCAGCCGCGCGGCCCTGGCGTTATCCAGGGATTGCCCGTTGGTGTCCAGTTCCGTGAAAAGGCCCAGCCTGGCCGCGGCGGATACGGCGTTCTCAAGGCCGCGGTACAGCAGCGGCTCTCCGCCGAAAAAAACCACGCGCGGTATCCCGGCGCCAGCGGCCTCCCCGAGGACGCGTTCAAGCAGGCCGGCTGGCATATCCGCTTTCCGCGCCGGCACGTCCGCGCCGGAATATTTGCAGTGGGGGCAGGCAAGGTCGCAGCGGGAAGTGAGGCCGAGGAAAAGATAGCGGGGCGCCCCGGGAGGGAGGGCCGGCAGCCTGGCGTTCAACACGGCCAGGTCCAGCTTTACCCTGCCGGAGATTTTTATTCCGTCCGGGGTTTTGCTGCCGCGAGTTTTTCCCGCTTTAAACATAGATTGAGGTCAGGGCTGTTCCGGCTTCGGAACCGGGGTAAGAAAACAGCCGAAGCGCGTAAGCTCTTCAAGTCTGCAGGACCATACAAGCCGTCCGTTCCACACCGTCATATCCGGACAGGCGTCGCACATGGACTGACGGCCGTCGGCAAGTATATCCGGCGGCTGCAGGATCACCACCTCCTGCGTATGGACGGGAGACAGCAGTTTTGACGGATCTTTCAGGCAGGCGCTCAAGTATCGCCTAAAAGCCATAGCGGCGGGCTTGTCTATAAGCGCGGCCGGGAACAGCCATTTCGAGGCCGCGCGGATCCCCGGAGGTATATTCGCGCGGTACTTTCCTGTGAACATATGATGGAAGATCTGGAAGATCTCCATCAGTTTCGGTCCCAGGCAGCCGTATATCCCGTCATTTTTTCCGATCCGTATGGTAAAGAGCCATTTCAGGGCGTCATGGTCCTCGGTCCCTCCCAGGTAGCCGCATGGTTCGAAATCCGGATATTCCCGGCGTATTTCTCGCACGATTTCCCTGGAAGTTATATCCGTTCTTGAGGCGGCGCCGCCGGCGTCGTCCGAAGCCGCCGGCAGCGCCACCTTTTTGCCGTTGGCAAAATACTCAAAGCGGCCTTCCGGCATGTATTCCCTGAATGTCCTGAAAGCGATGAAAGTCATAAGATGAACCGACTCTATATGCCGCTGCGCCCACTTTAAAATACCAGGGACGTGTTTCAGCGTGTCTCCGTACACGGTGGTATGAAACGAGCAGGTCAGCCCCCCCGGCCGGGCCACCATTTCAGCGTAAGTGCGGCGCAGCTCGTTTAATTCAATCTCGTTCCTCCCGGTCCAGCCGGGCCGTTTCTGTCTGCTGTCCACATGAAAGTTAAAGCCTTTCAGCCCGGCACGTTTGAGTCCGTCCAGCAGCCGCGGCGTAAGCGCCAAGCCGTTGGTAAGCAGGACAGGAACGTAACCTCTCGCGGAGACAAGCCGCACGACATCCTCCACCTGGGGGTGAGTGAGCGGGTCGCCGCCGGAGATCATGACGGTGTGGGTATTGCGGTAGCGGCCTATAACATCCAGATCCTGGCGCACCTGATGCAGGGTCTTATGTACGCCCGTATCATTGGCGCTGTAACATCCCTCGCAGGCCATGTTGCAGTTTTTTGTGGGTTCCAGCCAGGCACAGGCGTTATCGTTGGCGCTCCAGGGAAGCCGGTAGTAATTCTTATGATCAAGCGGCCTGTCATGCGCCGATTTTGTCTGTGCAGCCGCCATTGTGGTATTATAGGACATATTGAAGAATGGCTTCCATTTTATCTCCAGTGCGAACGAAAAGGCCCGCTGAAGGCTTCAGCGCGGGCAGAGGACTAAATGGGCGGACAGGAAGATCCGGGACTGGATGTGCTGATCATAGGCGGGGAGATCAGGCATGAAATCGCTGAAGAGCACCGTGAAAAAGGCTATCTCCGGATAGGCCGCGCCCCGGCCACGCTCAGGGCTCTGCGGGCCTATTTCGGGTCGGGGGGGCTGGTTTCGGCCGCGGAGGAAGATCTCCGCTTCCCCGGCTTTGTACCGCGAGCCACAGTTTATTTACAGCAGCGGCTTTCGGTTCTCGGACTCAGGGCGGAGGCCCTTCACACGGTTTCAGGGCGGAAAGAAGAGTTGGACAGCTTCCTGCGCCGCCGGCCCAGGGTCGTGGCCATCTCGACGACGTTTATAGTCTACAGCGGGGTTGTGGATTCGCTGGCGGCTTATGTCAAATCCGTTCTTCCAGGCGCGGTTGTTGTCGCCGGCGGGCCCCTTATCTGGAAATCGCATCGTATCCTGGAGCTTACCCGCGCCGGCTCGCTGTCCCGGGAGAGCCTGGAGGGGGCGTCCGTTCATCACTATTTTATCGAGCCCCAACGTCCGACGCCCCTTGACGCCGCGGTTATCTCCCCGACCGGGGCCGAGATCCTTTCCGATCTTGCGCTGGCGGTATGCGGTGGCAGGCCATGGGATAGCGTAAAGGGGCTTGCCAGGTATCGGGGCGGGCGATGGCATATGCCGGATGTCCCGGCCGCGAGCGAGGAAATGTCCAATGTCGACTGGAACCTGGCTTTTCCCGCCGCCTCGGATAAATATTTAGCGTAAAGGGGCTTGCCAGGTATCGGGGCGGGCGATGGCATATGCCGGATGTCCCGGCCGCGAGCGAGGAAATGTCCAATGTCGACTGGAACCTGGCTTTTCCCGCCGCCTCGGATAAATATTTCCCGGTGGCCTCCGCAGAGGGCTGCGCTTTCCGTTGCCGCTTCTGTGATTTTAGCTCGGTTTCGTCCGGATCCCGTGACCGGGAGGTTAGCGCTGTAATCGCCGAAATCTTCTCGATTCCGGAATCCGAAGGGGTAAGGCGGGTGTTTTTCACGGATGATAACCTTTTTCCGTCGCTCCGAAGGGCGAGCGACCTTATGGGGGCGATGATCTCCTCGGGGATGAAAATTTATTGGACCGGCTTTATCCGTCCTGAAATAATAGACGCTGAAATTGCGGATCTTATGCGCGCCTCCGGCTGCCGTGAGGCGCTGCTGGGTGTGGAGTCGGGCGATCCCGGCGTGCGCTCACGTATGGGGAAGAGCGATGATATCGGGCGGATCCTCGGCTCGGTGAAGCTGCTCCACGAAAGGGGGATCCACACCAAGAACTATTTTCTGGTCGGCTTTCCCGGGGAAACGGAACAGACGCTTAAACGGACGGTGGAACTGCTTAATTCCTATCCCGATGACGCCAGTGCCGCCCACCGCCATCTATTCCTTTTATTTATTCCCCTGGCCATGAGTTACGCGGGCTCACTGGAAGGGCGTAAACTTTACGGGCTGCGCGGTTACGGAGGGAACTGGAGTCATTCCACTTTTGATTCTACCGCCGCCACCGACTTTATGAAGACGCTCCCTTCCCTGATCAACCCGTGGATTTCCCCTGCCTATCCCGGAGAGATCCCGGAGCTTCCCGGGCTGTTGCCGCGCGACGTCAGCCGGATCTATTATCTTCGCAATCGGCTGGCCGCAGCCGGCTTTTCCGGGAGCGACACCGGCCCGTTATGGGAGGAAATGCGGGCGGTGTTCAGCCCCGGCTCATAAGGATCCCGGCGCTAAAATCGTATTCTTCTGCGGCATTACCGCGCCGCTATCTTCAGAACAAGCGCCGCCGCGGAGACCAGGTTAAGTCCCAGCAGACAGGCTTCGTAATAAGCCCGGCTTTTGCCGGCGCTGAAGGCGCCGCCCAGGGCCAGGATAAAACAGAATGACGCCGCGTAAGCGTTGCCGTGAAGCGCGGCGTAAAAGCAAAGCAGAGCCGCCAGCGCGGCGATGGAGAACGAGGCCGGCCGCGCCCCGATCAGCACGGGGATGGTCCTGATTCCGGCCGCGGCGTCGCCTTTCACGTCGCGGATGTCGAAAAGAACGGAAAGGCACATGCTTATCGGGACTATTATGGCTCCTGAGCTCAGCGCCTCGTATATAACGGCGGAGGAAAAGCCGTAGCGTAATATGACCGGAGAAAGCACTATCGCCCACAGAAAGAAAAAGCTGCTTATGAGCGTTTTGGCGAAGAAAAAATTTTTAAGTCTGTAACGCCCCATAACGGGCAGGGAGTAAAGCGCGATAACGATCAGTCCCGAAGCCGGGAGCATCCACTGGCCTGGCATGGAGGAAAGGTAGGCCGAGACAGCCGCCATCGCGATAAAAAAAGCGGCCTTGGCCGCGGGGCCGGCGGGCAGCCGGGAGCAATTATTAAATATGTCCTCCTTCGGAGCGAAAGCACTGTCTGCGGAAAACGAGAGTTGTATGAAAAACCAGTTGGCCAGCGCCAGCCGCAGCGGTTCGCCGGAAAGGGGAAGCCCCAGCGAGAGGGAAACGTAAAGGGCTCCGAGCGGGGCCATCAGGGGGGGCTGCACGCGCGCCAAGGACAGGAATTCAAGTATTGTTTTCATATCGGATAACCCAAAAATCTCAGCGTTCCCCTCCGGAGGGTTCAGGCGGCGGGAACGCCTGGAGAGGACAGCCGGGAGTTCCAGATCGAATGGATCTTTTTCAGGGCGTCGGCTATCCGGTTTTCGGCGGAGGCCAGCAGCGCGGCTTCGTTCTTTTTCTCCGCGAAATTGTAATCCCTGACCGCTCCCAGGTACGCGCTTACTTCATTCACGGTCAAGCCGAACCCCAGCAGATCCGGGATCGGCCCCCCAAGCGTCTTGCCCGGCATTTCGAGACATATCCGTTCTATCGCGTTTTGCACATGGATATAGACTTCTTTAGAGGTCATAGTCCCGTGCTTCCAGTTTTTCCAGGAGCCTTCCACCCCGAAAGTTTTCCGCTCCACCCAGACGCGGGCATGCGTATTGGTCGGAACGCGAAAAGCTATGAGCGCGGAGGTTTCTATTTCCGAGCCGCGTATAAAGTCCAGCGTGTTCCGTATTGTGACCTCCGTTTCGCCGGGGAAGCCGATGAGGAAGCTGGCGTAGGGGCGTAAGCCCGCCTTTTTCAGGAGGCGGATGCCTTCCAGATTGGTTTTTACGTCGGTGCCTTTGCGCATCGCCTTTAAAATGGAGTCGTCTCCGGATTCCACCCCGCATAATACGCTGACGCAGCCGGCGGCGCGCATCTTTTCCGCCATGTCCGGGTTCTTTACGAAATCGTCGGTCCTGCCGAAACAGGCCCATTCCGCCTTGACCCCGCGTTCCAGGAGCAGGTCGCATATGGCGGAGACTCTCGCCGAGGAGGAGGTGAAATTGGAATCTATGATCCATTGGGAGGTGAACCCGTGGAGCTCTTTGTTGAGACGCATTTCTTCAACCACAAGCGCCGCGCTTCTGAATTCCTGCTTCCCGGGGAGATCCCAGGCGCAGAAAGCGCAGCGGTGCACACAGCCTTCCGAGGCTCTTACCGCGCAGCCGGAGAAGGGGCGTTCTTTGAAAAGACTCCAGTCCGGGCTAGGAAGTTCGTCCAGCGGCAGCGGCGGCGCGTCGAACGTGTAAGTGCAGTTCCCGCCCCGGTTCACGTAAATATTGGGTATTTTTTTCAGCGGCGTTTTACTCTTCAGCGCTTTCATGATCTCCAGCAGCGGTTTTTCCCCCGCGCCTTTCACGGTGATATCTCCCAGAACCATGATGTCGGGATTTATCAAAGCGCCCTGCCCGCCCAGGATCACAAGCGCTTTCGGGGAGGCGCTCCTGACCGCGTCTGTGATCTTTTTAACGGTTTCCTTGGTGATCAAAAGCGAGGTGGAGATCCCCACGGCCGGTATTCCGCGGGAAAGGACTTTTTCGAAATCCGACCAGTTTCCCGGCACGGTCAGGATCCTGTCCATCAGAAGGGGAGTAAAGCCGTTGTTTCGCAGGTAGGTGCCGAGCGCCACTATGCCAAGCTGGTGGGAGGGATTTTTGGGAAGAGGGGGGAGGCCGAATTTGGCCGACACGGCTTCCCGGGGCGCGGTCAGGAATCTGGCGAAAGGCTGGGTCTTGGACGAAGTACTTTCCTCCTCCGAAACAAGCAGAATGTCCGGATCTTTTCCCGGCATGGTTTCCATAGGGTTCATGTTGGATCCCTCATTTGACAAGATCGTATGCGTACAGATGGTACAGAAAAGCGCCTCCGGTAAAGGCCGGCGCGGCGAAAAATTCCGTACCCGACCCTTTTTGCAGCATCGCGCGCATATTCCAGTAGTTGGCCGCCGGCCGGGTCAGATCCTTTTTACAGGTCAGTTCCCAGCCGCGGGAGGCTCCGGCGTCCAGGTATTCTTTTTCCGTATGCAGTTTCAGGAAATACACCTGATTGGCGAGCCTGGTGAACCGCTTTTCGCCCGGGTGTCCGGGATTTCGCACTCCCGCTATCACCACCAGTCTCGCGCCGGGAACGCAGACCCTGGCCATTTCGCCGAAAAAAGCCGGCAGAGAGGGAAGATGCTCCGTAGACTCGCAGGCCCAGGCCCGGTCGAATATGTTTTCCGGAACCGGCAGGGAAAGCATCGAGGCGCGGCGGAATTCAATCCTCGCGTCCAGGCCGCGCGCCCTGGCGGCCGCGCGCGCCGCGGCGGCCTGATAAGCCGAGAGAGTGACTCCCGTGATCCGCAGCAGCGGATACCGTTCGGCCAGCAGCAGGCTTGAGCCGCCCCGGCCGCAGCCCGCGTCAAGCAGCCGCGCGCGTTTCCGCGGACAGTCCAGGAACTTAAAACCGAATCCAGACAGTTCCGTTTCAGAACGGTGGATGAGGGCTTCTCCGGCGGCCGTTCCGGCGGTTTTCATTTTCCTGAGGAAAGACGTCTTGTCGAATATCAGGCCGTTGTGGTGATGAATTATGCCGTCGGCGGCAAGCCGCCAGTTAAGATCCTTTTTTTTGGAATCGTAATAGGCCGCCACTTTTTTGAGCCATATATCGCCGGGTTTCATCGGATGGACTCCAGGACGGTTTTATCGAAGGCCGGATAGGCTTCGGCGGCGGCTTTTATGGTGTTTAAATTTATGCGGGCCGCTTCTTCCGGAGAACTGTAGGAGCCGCCCAGGACCAGGCAGGCGGGTATTCCCAGGCCGGCCAGTGTTTTAAACAGCAGTGTGTCCCTTTTTTTCAGCCCTTCCATAGAGATCCTGAGGCCTCCGAACGAGTCCTTTTCGAAAGCGTCCGCCGAACAAAGAGCGAAAACAAGATCCGGTTTCGCCATTTTCAGGAAATCTTTTACGCCTTTTTTTACGGCCTCCAGATAGACCCGGTCGCGCGCGCCGGCCGGGATCTCCGCGTCCATGGACGAGCGCACGCGGTTGCGCGGGTGGCCGTCGGCCCTGTGGACGGAAAAAGTTTTGACCTCGCCTCCTGAAAATATGAAAGCCGTGCCGTTGCCCTGATGGGCGTCCAGGTCTATGACGGCCGGCCGTTTAACCAGCTTTTCTTTCAGCAGGACGCGCGCGGCCACGGCGATATCGTTGACCGGGTAAAGGCCTTCGCCGCGCTCCGGGAAAGCGTGGTGGCCGCCGCCCCGGGGAAAGATGCCCAGGCCGCGCTCCAGCGCGCCGCGGGCCGCGGCTATGGCGCCGCCGGCCAGAAGCCAGGAATAAGGGAGGATTAATTTTGAATGCGGCAGGGCCAGTTCCTTTTCCTCTTCAGGGTTCAGGTCGTTGGCTTTGAGGCGGGCCAGCCAGGAGCGGGAGTGGACAAGCAGCAGATCCTCGTCGGAGGCCGGAGGGAATCCGGAAAATCCGAAGCCGGCCTCTTTCAGCAGCGAGTAAAGGAGCGGGATCCGTTCCAGGCCCCTCCCGAAATCCGCTCCCATCATGCCGGCCCCGCCGGGCTTCGGCATTTTATCCGGAGCGCCGTGAAAGATCACGCGGCCGTTTTCAAGCACCAGGGCCTCGCCGGCCAGCGTCCGGGCCAGTTCCGCGTCGTGCGTCGCGAAAACCAGGATCGCTCCGCGCGCCTGCAGCGCCCGGAGTTCTTTCAGGCATCTCGCTTTGAATCCCGCGTCGCCCACGGCCAGCGTTTCGTCTATCAGGAACAGATCCGCTCCCGAGGCAAGCGCCGCCATGAACGGCAGGCGCAGCTTCATGCCGGCGGAAAGCTCCCCGGCGCGCGCGTTGCGCAGATGGCCGAGGTCAGACGAGGACATGATCTTTTCGGCGTTATCCGCGGTTCGGCCGGGAAGTTCGAAAAAGACGGCGCAGAGCGCGGCGTTTTCCTTGACGCTCAGTCTCTCCTGCAGGATCGAAGAGAAACCCAGCAGGCAGGCCCTTTTCCCGCCGCCTGAGACGGAGCCGGACGAAGGCAGCGTGATCCCGGCCAGGATCTTAAGCAGGGTCGTTTTCCCGGAACCGTTCGGACCGCATATCGCCAGGGCCGAACCGGGTTTCAGATCCAGAGAGACGGAGTCCAGGGCGAGGAAATCGGCGGAGGGGGAGCGGCCGCTGAAAAACCGGGTCAGGGCGGAGAAAGTGTCCTCGCGCGGGAGCTCCACGCGGAAGATCTTCGAGATGTTCTTTACCGAGAGGCCGGTCACAGCGAGTCTCCTATCCTGGAGCGGTTCAGCCGCATGAAAGCGGCGCCCGCCGCCGCCGCCGCCGCGGCCCAGAGACAGAGGCGGATCAGATCCGCCGGGAGCGGGGCGCCGCCCGAGAGGGCCGCGCGGGAGCTTTCTATGACGGCGGTGAGGGGGCTGGAGCCTATCAGGCGGGCCTTTTCCGGCGCTATGACGGAGAGCGGATAAAAGACCGGGGTCAGGAAGAAGCCGGCGGAGAGCAGGATGCTCCAGATCCTCTCCATGTCCGTGTAAAAGGCGAAGAGACCGGCCAGGATCAGGCCGATCCCGGCGGCCAGGGCCAGATAGGCCAGATCCAGGCCTATCAGCCAGAGCCAGGCGGCGGAGGGCGGAGCCTGGAAAAAAGCGAGTATAGCGGCCAGGGAGGCCAGTTCCAGCAGATGGGAAAAATATACGCTGAGAACCGCCGCCAGAACTGGGATCTCCAGGGCCAGGGGGTAGTTTTCCAGCAGCGGGCCGCGCCTGGGAAGACTTGAAAGGGCGGCTGAGGTGGCCGAGGCGAAAAAATTCCACTGTACTATGCCGATCAGCAGAAAGACGGCGTAGCCGTCCTGGGCGCGGCCCAGCCATTTCACGAAAAGGCCGTAGAGCACGGCGAACATGAGGGCGGGGTTGAGCAGGGTCCAGAGGAAGCCGAGGAAAGTGCTTTGCTGGCGCAGGCGCCACTCTACGCCGGCCAAAGCGATAAGTTTATTTAATCCGGCCTTTCCCATAGTCTGATTATACAATTTGCGCGCAGCGGAGGAAGCAGACGGAGCAGTCTTTCAGGGCGGCCGCTTTCAGCCGTCCGCGCAGGGAGGCGATCTCCGGGAGCGGAGCCGTTACCTCCTTGTGGAAGGGGCAGAGGTAGAAAAGTCCGTCGGGGGAAAGCATCAGAAAGGTTTTTCCCGCCCCGCATACTCCGGCGGGGGTTCCGCCGTCCAGGAATTTCAGGGCCGCTTTTAAGTTGGCTTCTCCGCCGGGGTTCCGCCGGCTTTCTTTTCCGAGGCCGGACAAGGCGGCTTTTATCCCGGCGGCCAGGGCCTTTCTGTCGGCCGCCGTCAGTTCCAGTCCCGCGGTATTCGCGTTCGGAACAAGGAATTGTATTCCCAGGGGGACGTTGAGCGTCCGCCTTGCTTCCAGCCAGGCCTCGTAGAAAAAGGCGGCGTTCCGCGAAGTGGCGGTGAAAGTGCACCCTATGGAAAGAAAAGGAAAAGTTTTTCTCGCGGATCTTACCGAGGCTTTCAGTCCGTCGAAAGCCCCGGCGCGGCCGCGCATTTCGTCGTGCACCGCGGGCGGGCCGTCCAGGGAAGAACCGAGATGCAGCCTGCCGCGCGGTCCCGCCGGGAGCGCCCGCAGAAAACGATCTAACTTTCCGGTGTCATAAAGGCTGGTCAGCACCACCAGCGCGGCGGCCGGAAAGGCGGAAGCCGCCTGCGAGACTATGCCGGCCAGGCCGGGATGAAGCAGGGGCTCGCCGCCGGAAAAAGAGACCAGGCGCAGGTTTCTAAATTCTCCGGCGGAGAAAACCGCTTTTATCCGCCGGGCGGAAAGGCGTCCGGCGCCAAGGGCGCGGTGGTCGCAGGCCAGGCATTTGAGCGGGCAGGCGTGCAGCAGTTCCAGATGCAGGGCTTCAACGGCCATCCAGCACCCGCCCGTAAATTCCGGCCACCGTGGACACTACGCCGGTAAAGGAAAATTTCCCGCCCACAAGTTTCAGCGCCTCCGCGGCCAGGCGTTCCCTTAACGCTTTATCGCCGAGAAGCCGCGCGACTTTTGCCGCGAAATCAGAGTCGGAGGACGCGGTCAGCAGGTGCCTGGAGTCTTCGGCTCCTTCTACGCCCGCGGCCGCTTCTTTCGAGGCCACTACCGGCAGGCCGGCGGCGAAAGCTTCCAGGATCTTCCCCTTTGTGCCCAGACCGTAACGCACGGGCGCGGCGAACACCTGCGCCCGCCAGAGATAAGGGCGGATGTCGGCGGCGGTGCCCGGTACTGAAATATCCGGTCCGGCCAGGGCGGTGATCGCGGGCGTGGGGCAGGAACCGGCCAGGGTCAGGCTTGTTCCCCCGGCCGCCGCCTTGACGCGGGGAAAAATATCCAGCGCCAGGCGCAGGGCCGCGTCCTCGTTGGGGTAATGGGGGTAATGGCCCAGAAAGACTATTTCCCCCGGTCTTTTTTCAAATTCCGGCGGCGGGGTGAACTCGGCGGGGTTTACCGCGTTGGGCGTCACCGCCGTTATCCCAGTCGCGAGGTAGCGGGCTATGTCGCGCCCGTCGCTCGCGGTTATGAAAGTGGCGGCGGCGAAACGGCCGTAGTGTCTGCGCGCGTAGGAGCGGGATTTGAAAAATTCCCCGGCCTTGAAAAACCCCTTGAAACCCGCCGTTTCCCGCAGATAAGACTTCCACGGGTAAAGGTAGCTTGAATCTATCTCCGTGTAGACCACCGGCAGGGCGGCGGGAATGGCCGCCTCGTAACAGGCCATTTCCGAAAAGAGTATATGGGCTATTTCCGCGCCGGATTCCGCCACGGCCTCCGAAAGTTTCGCCGCGGCTTCCGGCGACCAGTAACTGGCCGGCAGCGACGGCAGCCTTTTGTCCGCCCCGCCGGAGGGCCTGGGCAGAAGGAAGACCTTTTTAAAAAGCCTGGCCTCCAGACTCATCGCCAGCGCGGCCTGATGGCTTTCCGTCCCCGGATTTGTAAATGAAAAAAGGGAGATCTCGTTGCGCGCGGCCAGGCTTCCGGCCAGGCTGGCGGCCCATTTTTCTCCGCCGCTGACGGGCGGAAAAGGGAAGCGCGGGGTGATCAACAGCACCTTGCGCCCTGCTCCGGCCGCGTTCCTATCCGGTGAAATGTTCATAAATTACCGTACGCCCTTTAAGATAAGGCCCAGGCAGTTGAGGATCTCGGGCACCACGTTCAATTTGGAGTCGCCAAGTTCCCGGCCTTTCATTATTACCGGCACTTCATTGATCCTGAACCCGCGCGACAGGCATTTCGCCAGGAGTTCGGCGTCAAGGGAAAATCCTTTGCTTTCAAAATCCAGGGTTCTGAGCGAGTCGGCCCTGAAAAGTTTAAAGATCTGCGTGTAGGAGGTGACGCTGCCGTCAAAGCGCAGGCGCAGAAGCAGATTGGCAAAGCGCGTCAGGGCTTCCCTTGTAAAGCCGAGGCCCTCGAAACTTCCCAGGAAAGGAGACCCGCAGACGCAGTCGTAATTCCCGGCTTTCGCGGCAGCAAGCAATTTTGAGATGTCCCCGGGCGCAAAAGAGAGGTCGGCCTCGAACAGAACTATGTATTCGCCTTTGGAGACGGCCAGCGCCCTGGCGATAGACTCGGCAAAACACGTGTTGTTTTCCGATCTGAGCACCCGCACTTCCGTTTTTCGCGCGGAGAGCCGCTCTATTATTTCAGGAGTGCCGTCCGAACTGCCGCCGTCCGAGAAGATCACCTCGCTGTCGAAAGGGGCCGCGGCAAGGGGCGTGAAAAGAGTCTCCTCGTAAAGCGCCGCGTTCAAGGCCTCGTTGAGGCAGGGTATGATGACCGAAACTTCCGGCGCCCGCTTCGTCCGGAAATCGCCGCCGTCCGTCCAGGAGCCGTGGGGATCGTTTGCCATCATTAAGAAATTTCCGCGGCTACGCGGCTGTCTGTTTGCCGCCGAGGAGCAGCGCTGAGACCGCGAACACCTTGGCGTCGCCTATCAGATTGTCCAGGATACAGTATTCGTTGGGCTGGTGCGCGCTTTCGTTGAGGCGCGAGTAGACCGCCGCGGGGAGGTTGAGATGCCTGAAGCAGGCCGCCACTGTGCCGCCGCCTATGCCCAGAACTTTGGGCTCCACTTTATAGACCTCTTTTATGGCTTTTTTAAGGGCCGTAATGATCTGCGCGCCGGGGTCGGTGGGCGGGGCGGCCTGGGATTCCTGCTGCGGTTCAAAAGCTATCTTTACACCGTGCGTTTTTTCCACCTCGTCGGCCAGGCGGCGCATTTCCGCTTTAACGTCGGAAAGCTGGTATTTAGGCATGACGCGGCAGTCCATATAGAACACGTCTTCCCCGGGCAGGGTGTTGACGTTGGGAACATTGGCCTCTTTCTTGGTCGGCTCAAAGGTGCTGATGGGCGGGTCGTACAGGCCGTCCCTGTGCGGGAATTTTTCATACAGAGAGCCGAATTTGATCACCAGCGCGCTCGCGGCCCTGAAAGCGTTGACGCCCAGAGCCGGCCGGGAAGCGTGGCATTGCTTGCCGTGCGTGGAAACTTTCAGCCACAGGATGGATTTTTCCGCCACTTCTATGGCGGAGCCGTCTTCCGTGCCGGAATCGGGCACGAAGAACATATCTTCCCTGCCGAAGAGCCCGGGATGGTGCTCGACGAGATAGTCCGCTCCGAAGCCGGAGCCGGTCTCTTCATCCGCGCAGAACAAAAGCGCGAGATCCAGTTCCGGCCTGAAATCCAGATCCATCATGGCGCGCGCCACCAGCAGGCTTGAAACAACGGCCTGCTGGTTGTCTTCCACGCCCCGGCCTATGAGATTCCGGCCCTCCACTTTCAGTTTGTACGGGTCGGATTTCCAGAGTTTCAGCTCGCCGGGCGGGACGACATCCAGGTGGGACATAAGCCACAGGGTCTTTCCGCGTTTAGTCCCGTTGTAACGGGCGATGAGGTTGGGCCGTATGCCGTTCTTGGCCTCTTTATGGGGGGCGTTTATCCATTCGATGGAATCAAATTTAAGTTTTTTCAGCTCTTTTTCCAGATAGACGGCCTTGTCGTATTCGCCCTCGCCGCCGCTTGAGGGGGAGATGGCCGGTATGGCAGTCAGGCCTTTCTGCAGTTCTATCGCGTAAGCTTCGTAGCTTTCGATCTTTTTCAGGATTTTTTCTTTCATGGGACTGTCAGTTTACCTTTTCTTGCCTCAGAGTTTCAAATAATTAGGTATCATAACCAGCATGGTCTGCGTGGAAAAACCGCGGAGGATACTGCTGGGGGCGCTGCTTGTCTTTGCCGCGGCGCTGGCGCTTTACGCGCCTTTCGCGCCGCGCGAACTGTTATGGGACGACTACTATCTGGTGGAGCATAACGCTTTCGCCGGCGACTGCGCGAATCTGGGCCCGGCCGTTAATCCGCTCAACCTGTTCAGGATGCTGCCTGTTCCTATGAGCGCGCGGCCGGTGGTGAACGCCACCCTGATAGCCGATGCCTGCGCCGGCGGAAGCATCGGGGGACTGCATCTGACAAATTCCCTCCTTCACGCTTTCAATTCGGTTCTGGTGTTTCTGCTTATTCTCGTGCTTTGCGGCTCCGGTTTGCCGGCTTTTTTCGGAGCCCTGGTTTTTGCCCTGCATCCCGCGTCCGCGGAAACCGTGCACGTGATCACTTTCCGCTCGCATCTCCTGGGTTTTTTCTTTTTCACGGCGGGGCTGGCGGCCGTGATCTTCCACTCAAGGAAACCAAACCTCTTAACCGCGGTCATGGCGGCGGTCTGCTATTTGTCCGCCATGCTCAGCGTGGAAACCGCGGTAGTCATGCCGGCCGCGGCGCTCGTGGCGGTTTATTTTGAAAGCGGGAAAGAGGGCATGGGAAGGATCCGTCCGCTTATGGCGGCGCTGGCGCTCGCGGCCGTTTTCTATTTATGGTTCAGAATACCGCGCAGTGGTTACGCGATGCCGGGAGTGTCCAGTCCCGGCATCCCGGGGTTTTCCTTCTTCTATCCGAAATTCCTTTTTCCTTACGCCGCGCATAAAACAAGCCAGGTTTCCATGGTTCTTCCCTGGCGGCTGATCTATGAAAACCCCATGGCAAGGCTTTACACTATGTCGCGCGTGGCGCTTGACTATCTCACGGCCTTTCCGCTCCCGCTGTATCTCAATTCGGACTATAATCCTCCGGTGATCATCTCGGCCGTGCGGGGGCTTTGGCCGCTGGCGGCGAACCTTGCCGTAACGGCCGCGGCCGTCCTGCTCCTTGTAAAGAGACGCCTTGAGGGGCTGGGCCTGGCCCTTATCCTTATAACTCTTCTGCCCGTGCTGAATATCTGGCCGATATACAACATAAAAGCCGACCGCTACCTGTATCTGCCGCTCGCCGGATTTGCGGTGGTTGCCGCGCAGATATTTATCCTTATAACGCGCCTGGGGAGAACACCGCGGTTTTACCTGGCCGGGGCCGCCTGGCTTTGGGCGGCGGCGCTGGCTTTTAACAGCGTCGGGCGGATCCCGGACTTCAGGGATAATTTTTCATTTTTTTCCGCAGCCGTGGAAAACGGCCCGTCCGTGCCCAGGGCGCGGGTCAATCTGGCCGCGATGTACATGCATTCCGGCGACTGCCCGGCCGCCCTGGATCAGCTCGGACAGGCGGCCGGGACGGATCCGCGGAATTTCCAGTTAAGACTGCTCCGGGCTTACGCTTTGGCCAAATGCGGCCGGCGCGCCGAAGCCGCGCAGGAGGCCGACGCTATAATTACAAAACGGCCCCGCTGGGCCGACGCGCTGTTCCTGGCGGGGATGCTGCGCCTTAAATCCGACAGCCGCGCCGCTAAAGACTTTTTGCAAAGGGCTTTAAAAGCGGATCCGGATCATCCCGAAGCCCGCCTTACGCTCATGCTGGCCGAAAACAGGCCGTCCGCGGGTCTTGGGCCCGCGGACAGGCGCGCTCTTAAGGAGCTGAAAAAATATTATCGTGGTATCGGATTGCTGTAAAATTCAATAATCGCAGCTTATCCCGTGCTTCGCCGCGTAATACCGCTTTGTCGCGCAGCTCCGGAAGCAGTTGCCGTTCAGTCCGGCCGGCGTGATCGAAGCATCCTGTTTTCGCTTTTCTTTCTGCGCCAGCGCAAAAAGTTTTTTCAGGGGTGTTTTCCGCACGTTGCCTATGTTCGCGGGTCTGCCGCTGCAAAATCCGATCTCGCCGTTCGTCCACACCGCGGGATTCCGCTCAACGGGACAGCGCTGAGCGAGATGGGTTTTAAAATATTCTTTTCCCAGGATCGTTTCCAGATCCTTACGCAGTCCGCGGTACTCCTCCCCGCTCAGCGCCAGAGCCTCATAATTCTCGATCGCCCTGCCAGCGAAGATCGGCGTCTCAAGATAGAAGAACACCCCCGCCGCCAGGCTGAATCCGGCCACCTCCGCCAGTGAACCGCGGTTCAGCCGGGTAGTCACGGCCTCGATGCCGATAAGATTTTTCTCTCCCGCCTTTTGCGCGGCGTCCAGCAGATGTTTTAAACCGGCCGGGATCCGGAATCTCCCGGAGCTTCCGCAGTCATGCTCGACCCATTCGCAGGCCTTTGCCATCCCGGCCATTCTGTCATATACCGCCGGCTCCAGACTATACAGTTTAAAGCATATCCTCACCCGCCGGTTTATCAGCCAATCCGCCGTTTCCCTGTCCAGCGTCGTTCCGTTGGTGAATATGATCACCCGCATCCCGAGCCAGCCGATGTAATCGATAAGCCCGCGTATATGTCCGTAAAGCAGCGGCTCGCCGCTGCCGCTCAATGACACCGTCCGCGCCCCCATGCGGTAAGCCTGTCTGATCACCGCTTTCTGCTCCGCGAGCGTCAGCGCATCCGGCTTCTCTACGCCCGCCCCCGTGTAACAGCAGATGCACCGCAGATTGCAGCGGTGCGTAACCTCCAGATAAAGAAAGTCCGCGTCTCCTTTGCGCCGCAAAACGCGCCGGGCCGTTTCCGCCGCCCGCCCGGCCAGCCGCGAAATATATTCGGTCAACCCATATCCGCCTGAAAGCATTTTTTAATGATACCAAAAGTCGGGGGGGCGGAGGGAGTTTGCCGGAAAGGGGGGGAAATAGATAGAATCTATCTCCCGGCGCGGCCGGCTTCGCGGCAGTCTTCGGCGGCGGCGATAGCGGGAGAAGGTTTTTATGGAAAACGGAAAGGTCTTAACTTTGCGATTGCGGTTGACCCGGAGAAAAGCGATTTTTTCCCTGGCGGCTTTTTTCCTCTGCTGGCGTCCCGGCTCCCTGAATTCCGAGACGCTGACTTTGACCACGTATTATCCCGCGCCGTACGGCGGCTACGCCACTCTCCTGACCACAGGGCAAACCTTGCTGGCCAGGGAAGGCGGGCTGGTGGGGGTGGGAACAAACTCGCCTTCGGCCAAGCTGCATGTGAAAGGCAGTTTTCTGCTGGATGATGGCACGCAGGGCGCCGGCAAGATCCTGACGTCGGACGCCGACGGGGCGGCCACCTGGCAGCTCCCCGGGGGCGGGCTGCCGAATTGCAACAACGCCGGAACGCCTGAAAATTCCACTAATAAACCGTGCTATGCCGCGCTTTACCGCTGTCCGGTATCTTACACGGCTAATGGTGTCTCCGCAGGGGCCTGGGCCAGTTATGGCTGCGTGGGACAGCTCTGGGCTTATTCGACGTGCCTGGTTGTGGTTTCCCCGCAGTCGGAATACCATGCATGTACTTCCGTGGGTAAGACTCCGATATACTGATATGAATAAATGGTTTATCCTGATCCTCGTGGTTTTGCTGTCCGCCATAATATATTTGCGCGTTGTGCAAAAAAACTATTACGCTCCCGCGTCCCAGCCGGTTCAGAGTATTATTCCTGAGCCGGAAGGGGTGCCGCTGCCTCCGGAGGCTTCCGAATACTCCTACAGGTATATCATCCCGCCTCTTCCGTCCGCGGGTGAAAGCGTTCGTAAGCTGTCCGCCGCCGAAGAGGCAGCGGCTAAAGCCAGGCTCAAAAAGGAAGAGACCTATCAGAAACAGGTGAAGAAAGATCAGGAAAAGTTGATATCGGACTTGAACAAGGACTTTGAAGCCGTGTTCAAAAAATGGAAAAAGCGCAAATGAAAAGACGCCGGTAAAGGATCGTGAATTTTCACCGGCCGGGCTTCCGCCCTTCCAGATGCCCGGCCAGACGTTTCCCCAGACCCAATAGAGAGAGCACCGGAGGCCGGCCCCATTCCTCGGGAATGACCGAACAATCGCACACATAGAGGTTGTCGTACCTGGTTTTGAGGTTCGAATCCACGATGTCTCCGACTTTGCACGTGCCGCCGGGATGCGAAGCCATCCACCAGGACTTGAAGATATCCACCGCCCCGGCGTTCCGCAGGATTTGCCGGGCGCGGGCATACCCGTTCGTTAGTTTCCCTTTTTCCGCCTCGGTCAGGGGTTTTCTTATGGAACCGCCGACGGTGATCCTGCCCCCCAGCCCGTCGCGGGCTTTCACCATGACGGTCAGTTGGCGCGAATGCGAGGCCAGCTTGTCAATGCGCCCGGCCCGCGCGGCGAACATTTCGTAGATCATCCATGGCAGGGTCATGTCGGTTATGCTGTAGCCCTCTTCCGGGAATTCCGCGCCCATAGCCATCGGAAACTCCGCGCCCCCGGCCGCGTCGCGGAGAGTTCCGAAAACCGTTATGAAAGGATCGTAAAAAAAGTCGGAGCCCGCTTCGGCGATCCCGCTGTTCTGGAGGATCATGGGCGAGCCTATCCCGCCGGCCGCTAAAACTATCTTGTCGGCCCGGGCTATCAGTTTTCTGCCTTTGCGCGTGAAAGCCGCGCCCGCGGCTTTTTTATTCTCCACTATGATCCGGTCGACCCGCGCGAGATCCAGAAGCTCCGCGCCGTTCTCCAGGGCGGTTCCGACCAGCATGCGCGCGTTCCATTTGGCCCCATACGGACAGCCTAGACTGCATTTGCCGCAGTTGGGGCGGCATTTATCCTGGTAAACGAACTTATTGAGGGGTTTCCAGTCATAACCGAGATTCCGCGCGCTCCGGGCGATAATTTTAGCCATGGGGCCGATGAGCCCGTCCTGCAGGGGGGCGGCCGGGACTTCCGTCTTTACTTCCGCTATCGCGCCGCGGAGATCGATGCCGTATTTGTCAAAGAGCCCGTAGGGCGGTTCCGAAGCGGTCGCGTGGAACACTATTGAGCCGCCTCCCACGGTAATGGCCCTGACCAGCATTACCATTTCGTCCGTGAAATACACGGATTTATTGAGCCCGGCGAAATAAGAGAGCCCCTGCGTTTTGGAGCCTTTCACCGCGGCGCCGCTTCCCCACTCCAGCATGAGTACTTTTTTACCTTTCTCGGCGAGGCATTTGGCGGTCATGGCTCCGCCCGGGCCGGTACCGACCACTATAACGTCGTATTTTTCCTTCAGAGTCTCCGCCATCCGCGCGTCTCCTGTAATCCGTGCCCGGAGTGTAGGATACTCAAAAAAAAGTTCGGGCGCAAACGCGGGCCGCCGCGCGTGTGACTTTGGTCACAGGGGGGGCGGAGGCCTCCGGGGTTTCTCAGACGGCGGTTTTGGGCCGGGCGGCGGCGGGGGAAATTAAAATCCGGAATTGATATTTTTATCCCTTGACCGGCGGCGCCGGCGCGGCTATAATATTCAGGGTACGGGTGTTTCAGACCGCATCATGCTTAGCGACTTGCTCGTGTTCAACACCAGGGATCGGATTTGAAGCGCGGCTCCGCGGGCCGGGGTTGCGCGTCGGAATTTTCACGGCGGATGGTGTGTATCTTATCCGGAGGAACAAAATTATGCGCAGAATTATAAGGAACTTCATAGCGGCGGCACTTGTCCTGATCCCTTTCAGTTACGCTTCGGCGGTCACAAACACTCTGCATGTTTATATAAAGGACCAGGCGGGCAATCCAGTCTCCAGCGTAACCGTGGCCGCCATCGAGTTCGGCATGAACGGCCCGTCCACTTATACGCAGGTGGGCCTCACCGGTTCCAACGGGTCTGCGGTTCTTACCCTGGAGAATAACAAAGGTTTTAACCTCTATTACAGTTCCCACGGCTATTCCCCCAGCATTTCCGACCAGTTCAATAACCCCGCGTATGATCCCAACAGGTATGTCTATACTACCGGCACCAGTGAATATTACTCCACTTTTACCGTGACTTCCGGCCTGACCGGGGTAGGCAGGATCGTGCAGCCGTTTATAGGCGCTACCGCCGACAAAGTCCTTTTCGGCGGTGTTTACAATATGCTTTCCCAGCAGCAGGGCGCCTCTGGTATAGTGTACACGGGCGCGGGGGCCGGCACTCTGGTAGTAGATAATGTCCCTTTCGCGCTGGCCAATACCTACAATGTAGGTATTTACGATCCGGAACAGAACAAGGGAATAGGCCGCAACGTGATGAGCGATCTCGGGGATGGTTCTTCGCAGTATCCGGGGAGCCAGACCATTTCCTATGCCGCCCTCAATTTTAACCAGTCCGTGCCCCCGGCCAGGGTTGAGAATTCTGCCCAGAGCGGATCCGGTTCTTCCGGCGCCAGCGTCGAAGGCATGCTCGTCAGCACCGGCGGCGTGGCCATCTCCCATATGGGCCTGGGCATTAAAGCTTGCATTGGAACCCAATGGAATACCTGGGCCAACTCGGACGAGAACGGCCGTTTCCAGCTTTACGGCCTTACCCTCGGCGTCACTTATTACGTGCAGGCTATGGGCGGCTGCACCTGGACCCAGAACGGCCCCGGCGCCTGCTATGCGCCTTACAGCAGCCCCGGGTATAATGCGCAGGATGTATGCGCCGCCGATACTAGCGCTCTGACCGTTGCATCAAAGGATATTGTCTACGTGAGCTCAGACGCGGTATATCACCGAATAGAGCTTGATGAGATGCTGGAGAGCACCGGCGTCATAAAGGTGTGCGTAAAATCTTCTTCAGGCCTTTCTATCCCCAACGCCAACGTCAATGTTAATCCGGATTCCAGTCCGTGGCCAAAAGTCGGGACCGGTTGCCAGACCCACAACGACTTTGCGGTTTATTTTTCCAGCCCAGGATTTTCCAATAAAACCGTAAATACCGGCGCCACCGGCTGCGCCGACCTTACCGGCCTTCCCAGCGGCAATTATATGATAAACGTCTGGACGCCTTTCTCCAATAGCGGCACCGGCCCCGCGCCATACAACGGCAATGGGGATGGTTTTACCGCTTTCGGCGTGGACACCGTCAACGCCGACTGGGTCCAGGCCCACTGCTACGGCACTGGGGTAAACGACTACCGTATCGCGGTTGATACCAACACCGCGCAGTCGCTGCATATCTATGACAGTAGCGGGGTGTTTGTTCTTGACGGCGATGGCGTTGCGCTTTCTTCTATTACCTATATAGTATCCGCCGGTGGCAACACTTCCGGGGTGGTTAAAGGCACGCTCAAATTCCCGGGTGTTACGGATCTGACCGATACCCCGATAATGATAACGCTGTATCCCAATTGCGGAACCACCGGCTGCCCCGCCGGGGTCAGCGGTAATTTCACGGCGGTAGGCGGCACCGCGGCAGATAGTTATCCATACACAATAAACGTCTCAAGCGGCTTTTCTTACTACATGAATGTTCTCTCCAGAGGCTGGGGCCGGGTGCAGCGCGGCGGCGGGGACAACTCCGTCCATATGGAGTCCACCGGCACGGTTACGATAGATATGGAATTCGCCAGGGCCGGCGCCATCTCCGGCACCGTTTATAAACCCGACGGCACCGTCTTTACGCCCGCGAACAACCAGTGGATCTGGGTCAGCGCCGGCACCAATAACGGCTGGACAGGCTCTCAATTGCAGAAAGACGGAACTTTCAGCATGACCGATGCTTTGCCCGGAGTCAACAGGATTTCAATTTCAGCCAGCGGCGACGGCAGTACCTTTAATTATGCCGTTCCCTCCCCGGCGCCGACGGTTACGGTGGTGGCCGGGAGCACCGCCACGGTCAATCTGAATCTCGTGAATTCAAATTACGTGGGCATAGCCTTTAATCTCGCCTGGGCCCCGGATAAGTCCATAGTGCTGAGCGAATCCGACGCGTTGCTGGGTTTTAAGGTCATTCCTCTGCCGGCGGGTTCGGTCATTAAGAGCGAAACCATAACAAAAATGCTTGTCGGCGGGGATGAGGGCTACAACAGCACCATGCGGTATTCCCCCGTCACCGGCGCCGAGGGCGGGCCGTGCGGTAACAACTGGCCCGGCGGTTTCTGCGCCGCGAGCATCCCGTCTCCGACGGTTTACGATTTCTACCTTGTGCATTCGGGGGATTTCGGCAAATCCACTAATACGGTGAGCGATACGCCCTATCCGCACTTTACGCTGGTAAGTTCGTCCAGGAACGTCATCATTGATGACGCTCACGCCATCGCTTCCGTGCGCCCGGCCTATTCCATGTCAACCGCCAGCGGCGTGCTGGTGAACCTTACCCCGCCCTCCGATCTGTCGGGCCGGGGTAACGCCACCCTGTTCGGGGCCGTGAGCGCGGCCAACTTCTTCAGGAACAGCGATTACGACGCTACGGGCGGCGATTTCGACAAATTCACCAAGTATCTGCCGGTGGTTTCTCTTTACGACGCCAACGGGGCGTTCAAAGCGGCCGGTATAGTTATTCCTTCCCCGCAGTTTATAGCCCAGCACGATAAGGAATTCGACCTGGCTTTCGCGCAGGGTTATCCGGCGTTCAAGAATCTGCTGGATTCGGCGGGCACTTTCGGTTACCAGATAAGGTCGCTCGCTCCCGTCACCTGCTATACGGCGGTGCTGACAACTCCCAACTATCCCCCTTACCAGAGCCGGATCTGTACGGGGGTGGCCGGTTCGACCACGACAATGTCCGTCAATCTGGATACGGCCGTGGGCGCCGGCGCCACTCTGCAGGGGGTGGTGAGAGACACCAATAGCGTTGTGCTCGCGAACGCCGATGTCGCCCTTTCCGGAGAGGGCATAGACCCGCGTACGGTCGTGAGCAATTCTTCCGGCGCCTACAAGTTCGAAGGGCTGCCGGCGGGCGATGTCAGAATAAAGGTGTCCATCTCCGGCTACGCTTCAGGCGAGGCGGAGAAAGAATTGAGCGGGAGCAGCGTTTACACCCAGAATTTTGCGTTGTCGGCCGCGGCCGGCTCCATAAGCGGAACGGTGTACTCGCAGAAAATGCCTTTTGCCAAGGTGCAGCCGGGCGCGCTGATCTACGCGTATAACGATACCTATAACGGGAATAACCCCGCCCTGCCTTTGCCCCTGCTTAAGACGATCACAGGTTCCGACGGCACTTATTCCCTTTCAGGACTTGTCGCCGGGGACACATATAAAGTGTTTCTCAAAGTAAAAGGCAAGTACACGCTGAACCAGTCGGTTACGGCCACCGGCGGCGTGCTTCCCGGGATAGACTTCACCATGCTGACCAAGCCGCTGGATATAGAGCTGTTTGGCAGGCTTGGCGAGAACGCGTATGAGTTCACGGTGCTCAATCCTCAGGACTTCAAGGAAGGAAGCGCCAAATGGAGCGCCGCGCCGTACAATGCCGGCGCCGCGACCGAGCTCAACCTTGAAAAACTTTCCAGCGGCGAACTGCGCGGTTCCATACCGCTCAGCCAGCTTGCCGCGGGGATCACGTACGTCCTGCACGGTAACGCTACCTCCTATTCCGGCAAAACCGTGGACAAGGAACTGCTGTTCGGCAGAAGCTACAAGGGCAACGCCGACCAGCATATCGATGACTTCATCATAGGAGACGACTCCGACGACGGCATGGGCCGTAAGAGCAACGAAGCCCCTATGGACAAATCCGGAGGAGATTCCTCGTCCCTGGTGTTCCCGGCCGGGGCCATGCAGCCGGTTTCAACGGCCGCCATCCCCTCCTGCACGTTCTCCGGCACCGACAAGGGCGACGCCTCGGTATCCGCCAAGGTTGACGCGCTGGGCGCCGGCGCTTTCGCGGGCAATCTCTATACCGTCTCGCTGTCAAGCGTGGCGCCGAACGAGGACAAGGGTTTCGACCTGACCCTGGCCTACGACAAGGCCACGGCCGACCTTAACGACCTTGCGGTAGCGAGTTATAACAGCGCCACCGCCAAGTGGGAGGACGTTCCCGCCGTGGCCACGATCAATCCCGTAAAAGGCACCGTAAAAGTGAAACTTAAACAACTGGCTTCCGTGCTGGCGGCCAAGCGGGGTTCCGCCCCCATGGGCGTGTTCAACGGCAGGGAATATGTGGTCAGGCCTCAGACGTCCGGGACGGGAGTTTTGTCCGGCACGTTCGCGGTCATAAAGCCCTCGGTGGCCGGCGCCGCTTATACGGGCAGCAAACTGAAAGTGTTCAACTTCCCGAACCCTTTCAACCTGAAATCCAAGACCGTGACTTCCAACTTCGGCGCCACCGTCGCCGATACCGGCGGCACCACCATTCACGTGGAAGTTCCCGCGGCCAACGGCGGCGCGGGACATGTGCGCATCTATACGCTGGCGGGCGAACTTGTGAAAGATATAAGCGTCAACTTCGAGGCCGCGAAGCATAATTACGTAAACTGGGACGGCCGGAACAAGAACGGCAAACAGGTCGCCAACGGCGTATATTACGGAGTTGTGGAACTGGCCGGCAAGTCGCCGAACCTGAAAGACGCCACTTTCAAAATGGCTGTAATAAAGTAGGGCCGGTCACTTAATAGGAGAGACTATGAAACTGAAAATATTGCTTTCAGCGGTTTTAATGCTGGCGGCGTCCGCGGCCCGGGCCGCGGGCGTGGGAACCACGGGCGCGCAATTCCTTAAGGTGGGGGTTGGCGCGAAAGAGCTTGCCATGGGTTCGGCCGCGAGCGTGCTTACCGAAGGCGCGAATTCCGTCAACTGGAACCCCGGCCGCCTCGCCGGGCTGAAAGAGCGGAGCCTGACCGCCAGCTATAATATGCTCTTCATAGACGAGTCCCAGGGCTTCGTGGGCTACGCCTCTCCGCTCAAAAATAATACCGGCGTTATCGGCTTCGGAGTCAACTATCTGACCGTAGCCGACATCGAAAAGCGCGCCGGGGATACGGAAGCCGCTGATTCCAAGTTCGACAACAATAATACCGCCGTCAACCTGTCCTACGCCAGGGCGGAAGTTAGCCCCAACCTGTCCCTGGGCGCCAGTCTCAAGTATATACAGCAGAAACTGGATACCCAGAACGACAAGGCGATAGCGCTGGACCTGGGTTCTTCATATAAAATCAATTCCGACTGGACGGCGGCTTTCACGGTGCGCAATTTCGGCACCAAAATAGGCCCGGACAAGCTGCCCCTGACTTTGAAAGGCGGTGCGGCGACCGGTTTTTTTGAGGGCAAACTGTCCGTGGCGGCCGACCTGGACTGGCTGGTGTACGACGAGCGGTTCTACGCGGATCTGGGCGCGGATTACGCGCTCAGCAAGCATCTGTCTTTCAGGGCCGGCTATCAGATAGGCCGCAGCCAGGACGAGTTGAACAGCGGCCTGGTGGGGCTGGGCGCCGGACTGGGACTTAAGCTGGACCGGATGAGCCTGGATTACGCCTATGTGCCTTTCGGCGACCTGGGCGACACCCACAGGATGACTTTCGGTTTTAACTTTTAACCACTAATCACCAGCCACTAACCACTGGCTGTTAACAGGAGCCTGCATTGAAAAAAATAATAATCGCGGTGTCGCTGCTGGCGCCGGCCTGCGCCGGAGCCAGGGGGTTTGAATTTACGGGGAAACTGGATCTTTTCGGAGGCCAGTATTTCTTCGAAAAACAGTCGGGAGCTTTTAACGGCTACGGCAGTTTCGACGCCCAACTGGCCAAGAGTTATTCTTCCAGTTCGGGCTTTTTTGTCAGCGCCCGCTCTATTTACACCGGCTTCAAACAGGTGAACGAGCTGTCCGGCGGCGGCACTCTTTTCCAGCAGAGCATGGACAATTCCCTGGGCGCGAAATGGATCAAGCGCTTTGAGGGCGGTTTCTCGCTTAAGCCCAGGATAGGCGCCAAGAACCAGTTGTTCCGTGAAACCAAGGACGAAAAATGGGGGTGCGGCCTGTACGACTTCTGGCGTTACGAGGCGGGCCTTACCCTTGAGCGCAAGACGCGCCTGGGCCTGTCCACCCCGTGGCTTTACCAGTTGTCCTGGGACGTATACAGCACGCGGTATACGCGGTTTAAATCCCTGGCCAGCCAGTACGGACAGGAACTTTCGGCTCCCGATCCCGGCAGCAGGGTTCTGGACACCATAACCAACCAGTTCTCCTATGAAAGCGAGCTGGATCTGCCGGGTTTCATGAAAGCGGATCTTTTTGCCGCGCTTTCTCTCATAGATTACCCGGATCAGAAAGTCATAAACTCGGCCGGCAGTTATCTGTCCTCCAAGCGTTCCGATTCGTATCAGGCGCTTAACCTGGGGCTGTCGAAGCGCTTCAATGACCTGGACGCGCTGGGCGGGATCCGCCCCGTGCTGGGGGTCACCGCCGGCCTGGCCAATCTGATCTCCAACCAGAACCACCTGGACACCGATCCCAAGCATCTTAAATTCATCAGGTCTTACTATGACTATTGGGAGACGCGCCTGGCCCCGAACGCGCAGTTCACTTTTCTTTCCTCCGGTCTCATAACGCGCCTGGGTTACGAATTCGCCGCGCGCAGGTACGTCGAGAGGCTGGCGCAGGAGTCGGACGGGGTTTACGCTTCGGGGCGCCTCGCGCAGTATTCCAGCAGCGTCAGTTTTGAGGCCGTCTATCCGCTGGCCCGTCCGCTGGATCTTAAACTGCAGGGCAGCTGGGCGGTTTCCCGGTCCAATACCCGCTACGAACAGGTTTACCGCTACAACTACGAGAGCGCGATGTATTTTGCCGGTCTGGAATGGAGGTTTTAATATATGAGGGGAATAAATTATCTTTTTCTTCTGCCGCTCCTTGTTGCGCGGCCATGTCTCGGCGCGAACGCCGACATAATAATGTCCCCGGCGGGCAGAGTGGAGGCGCGCACCGGCCCCTCTTCGGAGTGGATCCCGGTGGAGAGCAACGTCAGGATAGCCCCCGGCGCCGAAATACGCACGGGCAAGGATTCCAAGGCCGGGGTCTTTCTCCCGGACGGTTCCAGGTTCATGCTGGGTAACAATACCCTTTTCTCCGTAGACACCGCCAATAAAAAGAAAGCCGGCTTCCAGCTTAAATTCGGCCGCCTGAAAGCCGCCGTCGCCGGGTTGTTTTCAAACCGCTTCGAGGTACGAACCCCGTCGGCCGTCTGCGCCGTGCGCGGCACCGAGTTCGATATAGACGTCGCGCAGAACGGCGGCACGGAGATGAACGTCGCCGAAGGTCTGGTGGAGGTGAATGATTCCAAAGGCGCCATGGCCGTGGTTTCTTCCGAAGAAAGGATAAAGGTCGGCATGGACGGCATGTCCAGGCCGGAAACGATCTCTCTGGGCGACGAGCGCGCCGGCATGGCCGCCCGCCCCATGGCAGTGCGCCAGGAAACCGCCCGCGAGCGCACCCGCACCATGATGGAGGAACTGCGCAACCGCGAGCTGAAAGCCAACGAGGCGCAGCTGGGCAAGGATTCCATTGACGCTTTCGGCAAGCGCGTCCGCATCGAAGAGTATCTGTTGAGGCCCTCCAATAAGGAATTCCAGGTGCTGTTCCTCAGCCGCCGCGCCGAGGCCGACAGTCTGGACTGGGGCCGTCTTACGGAGCGGTTTAATTCCAAAATACCGGACGATATAAGCCAGGTCGGCAAAATTATCGACGGCATGTATTTTTCGAAGACCATGCCCGCCAACTGGTTGAAGTATTTTGAGGTCTACCTGACGAATACCGTAGACAGCGTGAAAGAAACAATAGATTTCGGCAATCCGGTGCCGGTCGATTTTTCCGGCTACGGCGCCGATATCGGTTCGCGCTACTATCCCTCTTTTGTGGATTACAAGCAGATCCTTTCCGGTCCGGGGGTGGCCCTGGCCCCCGGCGCGGGCGCGGGCGGCCTCAACGCCGACGAGCGTATGCAGTTCCGGCAGTTGCAGGACTATAACGCCACCACTCCGGGCCAGTTCACCTGGACGCAGAGCGTGATCAATAATCTGGGCAATCTTGGAGTGCTGGAACAGATAACCTTAGACCCGACCAGCACCGTAGACGTACAGGAATACGGTTACACGAACGATATTGTGGACAACGGCGGCCTTTACAACGGTACCGAGAATCTCACGATAAGTCCGGTAACCACGGTCTCCAATCCCAGCGGTCCGGGTAAAGCGGACTACCTGGTGAGCACCACCTATAGGGACGGCTCGACCTTATCGTCGAGAAAGCTCCTGGTTTCCAACGAAGGCGAGATCCTCGGGATCCCCGGCCTGGCCGATTCCACCTCTTTCCTGAAAGAGGGCAGCTTCAACCTTGAAATGGTGGTAACCTCGAACCTTTTCCAGGGCCGCAACATAGACGTGCTGCTGGCCCCAGAAATACTATCGCAGAAAAAAGGTGCGACCGACACCCCCAACACTTTCGCCATAAAATAACCCACAACTCAAAAGGTGCCAGGCACCTTTTGGGGGCACCGTCATTCCTGCGTGCCGTTAGCAGGAATCCATAAATTTCCCCCCGATGGATCCCGGCTTACAGATTGCCGGGATGACGGCTTTTCTAAAAAGGTATAATTTTTAAATGGAAATGCCTGTCGGCCGGAGGAGCGTATTCTCCGACATAGGCCTTGTTTATTGCGCCGCTATCTGGGGCTCCACATTCGTTCTGGTGAAAGGCGCGCTGGATTCGGTGCATCCTGTGTCGATGGTGGGAATGCGGTTCCTCATCGCAGCCCTCCTGCTGCTGCCCTGGGTTCTTAAACGGAAAAATAAGGCCGCGATGTTGAAAGAGAGTTTTATTCTTTCTTTTTTCCTTTCGGCCCTTTTCCTCGCCCAGACCATTGGCCTCGTGTACACTTCCGCCTCCAATTCCGGCTTCATAACCGGCCTTTTCATAATCTTCATTCCCGCTTTTATGTTCCTCTTGAGGGGCGAAAGACCCGCCCGTACGCAGCTTGCGTCCGCGGGGCTGGCCATTGCGGGCATGTGGCTGCTTACCGGGGGGGTGAACGGATTTAACCTCGGGGACGCGCTGACGCTGGGGGCGGCGGCCTCTTACTCCGCGCACCTGATCTTTACTGACAGATATGTGAAAGCCGGTGCCGACACGGTAATGCTGGCTTTCCACCAGTTCTGGCTGGTGTCGCTTTTTTCTTTCGCCATAGCGCTGCTGACGGGCTGCCCGCTGGGGGTGGGTGGGGTGAAAGGCTGGGGCGTTATAATATTATTAGCGATTTTCCCCACGCTGACGGCGTTTTATATACAGATGCTGGCCCAGAAGACTTCAGAGCCTTTCAAGGTCGGCATCATCTTCACTCTGGAGCCGGTTTTCGCCGCCGCTTTCGCCTGGACTCTGGGTGGAGAGAACTTTGTCCCGATAAAAGCCGCCGGGGGCCTGCTGATAGTCGCCGGCATGGTAACAGGCGAGTTCTCCAAGTTCTACTTCCCGCGCGCCGTAAAAAAAGAAATATTGCCGGTGTAAACGGAGGAATTGTTATGGATTATAAAAAAATGGCTTATGCTGTCGGCGCCGCGGCGGCTGTGTTGCTGGCCGTCGCGTGGCTTTACCTGGCGTATCCCGCGGCGGACTGGGAAATGGACAGGCAAATGGCCCCGACGATAAAAGAGGCCAAAAACCTGGCTCTGGATTATGAGAAAGTCGTCTCTGGCAAAAGTACATATATTGGGAAGCATGTGTTCTGGTGCGTGCAGAATATTTCCGAGCATGAGGTGTTTTACAGGGCCGATATGAACGCCCGTTTAGCCGTTTCCAATTACGGCAGGATGCCGCGTTTTCCGGGCGGCAAGCATATGGGCTGCACCGAGATGCTGTTAGATATCGAAGATGTCAGAAAGACCCCTTCAGGTACGGGTATAGTTGCGGTGGCGTACATCTACAGCCGCTAAAAGGAGGCTGGCTCCTTTTTAAGGAGAACTAAATGAAAAAGAGATTGCTGGTTATTCTGCTGCTGGCCGCGCCGTCTTTGAGGGCCGCGGAAATCGAATTCGCCGAGAGCGTGCCGGAGGAAACTGTTTACGGTTCCACGCTCACAGCGCGCCCCGCACAGATGTGGATAGAGATGATAAACGGGGCGTCCAAGACCCTGGAGCTTGAGCAGTTTTATATCGCCGATAAGCCTGGCGAGGCCCTGGAGCCGGTCCTGGCGGTGGTCAGGGCCGCCGCTGCCCGCGGGGTAAAGGTGCGCATTATAGTGGAAAAAGCGATGATGAAAGAGACTTCAAACGCGCTGCCCGGTCTGACGGCCGGAAAAAATATAGAGGCGCGGATAATAGAGTTCAAAAAAATAGGCGGCGGGATCCAGCACGCCAAATTCATCGTGGCCGACGGGCGGGAGGTTTTTGTGGGCAGCCAGAACTTCGACTGGCGCGCGCTGAGCCAGATCCACGAAGTGGGCGCGCGTATAAAGAGCGAACGCGCGGCGCGGGACTTCGGAGCGATCTTCGAGGCGGATTGGGCCATGGCCGGCGGCGCGGAACCCGGGAAAGCGTTCGGAAAAACGGCCAAACCGCTTAACGCCGCCAATCCGGAGACGGCCCTTGTCGGCGGCGCCGCGGTAAAATACCGCCTGGCTTTCAGCCCGGCAGGCCTGCTTCCGCGCGGCTTTGATATCGAGATAAAGGAACTGCTCAAGCTGATAAAAGGGGCGAGACGGACCATCCATGTCCAGGTGATGAATTATTCCCTTTTCCCGTACGGCAAAAAAAACCGCTGGGAAGAGCTTGATAATGCCCTGCGCGAGGCCGGTAAAAGAGAGGTGAAAGTGGAGATGATCTTCGCGGACTGGTCCATGGGCGGCAGGGACGATAAGGATATCAAAAGCCTGTCCCAGGCGATAAATGTCAGCGTGAAGATAGCGTCCTTCCCGGTCAATAGCAAAGGTTTTGTGCCGTTTTCGCGGGTGGATCATTCCAAATATATTGTCGTTGACGGTGAGAAAGCCATGCTGAGCACGTCCAACTGGTCTCCCGACTATTTTACGGCCACCCGCGGCGCGGCGCTTATCGTGGAGGGCGCGGCCGGGGCCGCCCCGCTGGAAGATATTTTCGCGCGGGCCTGGAACGGCCCCTACGTAACTCCCGTAGACCCCGCCAAAACATACATCCCCGTCAAAAAAATCTAAAAAGGTGCCTGGCACCTTTTGGGGGTCTTATGGTTTTTATTTAGGGGTCTTTCGGCCCTTTTGGGGATTCCCGGCGATTTGTACAATATCATTCAGCCGTGAGTTCCTAACCGGGAGGTCGAATATCATATGCGTAAATCCACGGGTTTTTTGGGGGCGGTCGGCCTTTCTCTGCCGGTTTTGATGCTTTTGTCCTCCGTTTCCGCCTGGAGCGGCCCGGTGGAGAAAATAGTGGTTTTCAGCGGATCTTCACACTTAAACCGCGCTGCTTCCGTCATAACGCGGGGCGGGGGGGAAATAACGAGAGAGCTGAACCTCATCAACGCTGTCGTGGCCAGCTTTCCTTCGGAGGAGAGCGCTTCGCAGTCCCTGAACCGGATGCCCGGCGTGGTACTGGTGGAAAATGACGAATATTTATATTGGCTTCTCGGGGAGGAGATTCCTTCCGGCATTCCGTCTCTCGAAAATTTCATGCGGGCCGCGGCCCAGGCGCCGGTCCCCGCGGCGCGGCCGGCGGAACAGCCCGTAAGCACCCAGAAACTGCCGTGGGGCATGAAAAGAATGGGGGCCTCGGCCGCCTGGCAGAAAGTTACGGGCCGGGGTGTGAAAGTCTGCGTTCTGGACACCGGCATAGACACCGATCATCCTGATCTCGCGGCTAATTATGCCGACGGCTATAACTTTGTGAATCCCGGCGCCGCTCCGGAAGACGACACAGGTCACGGCACCCATGTCTCAGGCATAATCGCCGCCGCGCATAATAGTTTCGGCGTTATAGGCATGGCTCCAGGGGCGTCGCTGTATGTGGGGAAGACCATGGACGCAAAAGGCGGCGGCAAGATTTCATGGCTTATAGACGGGTTGGGCTGGTGCAGGGATAAAGGCGCCAGGATAGTCAACATGAGCCTCGGCAGCCCGAAGCCGTCGGAAGCCGCATACAAAGCTATAAAAGCCGTTTATGCCGAAGGCGTGACCATCATTGCCGCCTCCGGTAACGATCCTAAAGCCTCTGTCTCCTATCCGGCGGCGTATCCTGAAGTTATAGCCGTTTCGGCCCTCACGCCCGAAACCTGGAGCGTGTCTGGAATTCTTACACCGGAGGGCGTCGACCCTCTTGCGTCCACAGGCCCCGAAGTGGACATCATAGCGCCCGGCCAGATTATCTACTCGACCGCGCTGGAAGGTTCTTACAACACGATGAACGGCACCTCGATGGCCGCTCCGCACGTGGCCGGCGCCGCCGCCCTCGCCATGAGTTTCGGCTATGTCACTCCGGCTGAAATAAGAGGGGCGCTTGAACGGGCCGCCGTAAAACTCCCAGGCCTCACCTCCGACCAGCAGGGCTTCGGTCTTATAAACGTCGGCAATATCCCCGCAAAACAATAGCCGGTCATCCGCGCAGGACTAAAAAGGTGCCAGGCACCTTTTTAGTGTATGCCGTGCATCCAGGTTTTTAATTTGGGGGTGATCAGGAGGAGGAGCGCGGCGGCTCCGAGCGCGGTGCCGGTCGGAACCATGTAGAACAGCGTGTGGTTCATCGCGTCGTAATTTCCGGCGAAGAAGCCGCCCGCGAAGTTGGCCGCGAAACTTGAAAGGAGCCAGACGCCCATCATAAGCGAGCCGAACTGCACCGGCGCGAGTTTCGTGACCAGGGACAGGCCGACGGGCGACAGGCACAGCTCGCCCAGGGTGTGAAAGAAGTACGCGCCTATCAGCCACATTACGCTCACGGGACCCGACTGCTGATACATCGCGGCGGCCGCTATCATGACGACGAAACCGATGGCCAGGAGCCCCAGGGCGATCACGAACTTGACGGGGCTTGACGGTTCTTTGCCGGCCTCTCCCAGGCTTACCCACATCCTGGAAAAGAACGGCGCTAAGATGAATATCAGCAGCGGGTTGATGGACTGGAAGTAGCTGGCCGGCATTTCCCAGCTCCAGCCGAACAGGCTTATCACCCTGTCGGTTTCCCGGTCGGCGAACAGCGTAAGCGAACTGCCGGCCTGTTCGAAAGCCGACCAGAAGAAGATGCTGAAGAAGACCATTATAAAGATCACGGCTATGCGCTGTTTCTCCGTATGGGTGAGGTTGGATTTCTCCGGCTTCGCGGCGTAGGCGTATACCAGACCGCCCAGAACCGCCAGGATCAGCAGCGTGTAGGCATACGAGGGGATCATTCCCTTTATATCGTAGCCGCTGAACTGGAAGGCGCTGGCCGTAAGGAAAGCCAGAACGATCCCGATAAGCACAAAAGGGACATAGGGCTTTCCGCCCGCGGCGGCCGGCCTGAGCCCCTTGTCGCCCAGCAGGGCCTTCTGTCCCCACAGGTACATCACAAGTCCCAGCACCATGCCGACACCGGCGGCCCCGAAGCCGTAATGCCAGCCCACTTTTTCTCCCAGGGTTCCGCACACCAGCGGCGAGAAGAAAGCGCCCAGATTTATCCCCATATAGAAGATAGTGAAGCCCGCGTCGCGCCGCGGGTCGTTTTCTTCGTAAAGCGAGCCGACCACCGTGGAAATATTAGGCTTGAAAAACCCGTTGCCCATTATCAGCAGTATCAGGGCGGAGAAGAAGAACGGCAGCGGCGGGAAAGCCATCGCGAAATGCCCCAGCGCCATCAGCGTTCCGCCGATTACGATGGACTTGCGCTGTCCCAGGTAGCGGTCGGCGATATAGCCGCCGAGCAGCGGCGTAAGATACACCATTCCGGTGTACCAGCCGTAGATCTGGCCGGATTTCTCGGTGGAAAACTGGAGATACTTCACCATGTAGAGCACTAAAAGCGCGCGCATCCCGTAATAGGAAAAGCGCTCCCACATCTCTACGAAGAACAGGAGGAACAGTCCTTTCGGCTGGTTATGGTGTATGCTCATTGTTTTTCTATCGCCAGATTCGCGGCGGTTTCTTCTCCGGCTGAAAGCGCGCTTTCGGAGACGGCGCAGCGGAAACCGATATCATCGTTGGATCTGTCGTTGCTGGCTCTGTTGGCGGATCTGGCGGCGTCCGCGTCAAAAGCCCAGGAGCCGCCCCTGATCACGCGCTCTTCCGCTTTCTCCGGGCCCCGGGGATCTCTGTTGGGGCTTTTCTGGTAGTACCATTTCTCATAGTAGTCGCTTGTCCATTCCCAGACATTGCCGTGAATGTCGTAGAGGCCGAGGGGGTTGGGTTTCTTTTCGCCCACGGGGTGCGGTTTCGCGCCGGAATTCCCATCGTGCCAGGCATAATCCCCGGCCGGGACCGAGTTCCCTCCGAAAGAAAACTCGGTTTCCGAGCCGGCGCGGGCGGCCGCTTCCCATTCCGCCTCGGTGGGCAGGCGCCTGTTCTTTGAGGCGCAATAGGCCTGCGCGTTCTGGGCCGTGACTCCCGCTATGGGGCAGGTTTCGCAGGTCTTAAGCAGGGAATAAAGCCGCTTGTAATAATCTTCTTTGCCGGAGTCTATGTTGAATTTTCCGTTCGGTTTGGCCCATTCGGGATAATTCCCGGAAGTGTCTTTCACAAACCGCATATAGTCTCCGATAGTGGTTTCGTATTTATCAATGTAAAAAGCGTCCAGATAAACGGCGTGCCGTGGATGCTCGTCGGGATCTCCCGCGCCCTCGGGAGAGCCCATAAAATATTCTCCGGCGGGCAGGCGAGCCATATCTTTCGTTTTTTCCCGCAGTTCCGCCTCTTTTTTTTCTTTCAGAAAATTATTGGCCGAGGCCAGGCATGGACCGCAGGCGGTATCCGCCTCGGGAGAGTTGATATAAGCTATGATACCGTCGGTCAGCTTGCCGGAAACAGGCATAAACTGCTGCGCGCTCTGGCGTCCGCGGCCGGAGGCCCAGAAAACAAAGGCCGCGCCGAGCAGCAGCGCTGAAATAAAGATATGCGGGGGGATGCTTGTCTTGTCCGGGGTGGATTTTCCGCAGTGTGGACAGATCTTTTTTGCGCCGGGTGTTTTTGGCATTCAGGTATTTCAACAGTCGTCGTAATGTGACTTTCGGATATAAAGTATACAAAAATCTCCGCCCCCTCCCGCAATAATTTTGTAACTCGTAATTTGTATCATATGAGGATGTTGATAGGGCGAAACAGGTATTATGGCCCCTGAGATCCTGGTGCTGCTGGGGGTATGCGGCTTTGGGCTGCTCGTCGCGCTTTTCGTGCTCTTCCGGGGCGCGGAGTATATAAATTCAACGCTGGGCGGGATCCGCGAAGTGCGGTCTGACAGGCTGATACAGCAGTTTACGCGGGCGATGGCCGTTTCGGAAAACCGGCTGTATGTCAAATCCCGGCAGTTGGAGGAACTCGCCAAAAAGCTGGCCGGCGCCAATCTGACACTTGAGCAGATGGACAACATGAAGTCCAAATTCCTTTCCATGGTGGTGCACGATGTACGGACCCCGCTGGCCTCCATCAGGGGCTTCAGCGAATTGCTGCTCAAAAAAAATGCCGGAGAAAAAGAGGCGCGGTACCTCAAGAACATCGTTACTTCCACCGACCAATTGGGCCGCCTTATCGCCGACCTGACCGACGTGGCCATGATAGAGGCCGGAAAACTCAAGATCGAGCGCGCGCGGTTCGCTTTCGGCGCCCTGATAAGCGGTCTGCTGCCCTCTATGGAGGTAATCGCGCGCGGCAAGGGCGTGGTTCTGAAATACGACCGGGTCCACTCCGAAGCGGTAGTGGACGGGGACAAGTTCCGCCTCTCCCAGGTGCTTCAGAATCTTTTGAACAACGCCGTCAAATTCACCCCGGCGGGCGGGCTTGTGGAAGTCGGCACCCGGGCGGAGGGCCGCTGGCTGATAGTGAACGTGAAAGATTCCGGCGCAGGCATTCATCCGAGCGAGACCCGCAAGATCTTTGAGAAATTTTATCAGGCCAGGCACCAGAAAGACGAGAAGCTTCGCAAACTGGGCTGGGGGCTGGGCCTTTCAATCGCCCGGGAGATCATTGTCCGGCATGGGGGGGAGATAGGCGCTACCAGCGCCGGTCTGGGCAAGGGTTCCACTTTCTGGTTCAAAGTCCCCGCCGTCTTTCCCTGACAGGCTCCCGGGTTAACAGTTCCTTAATTTTTCGGCAATACCCTGTATACGGCCCAAATCGTATAATATGGGTGTAGCGGCCTAAAGAGCCCGTATAACGCGGAGGGAGGGGAGTCGTGAGTTCAGGCGCAAACGAAGAGGATCCCGGTTTTTCCGGATTTAAAGCGGAAAGCGACGCGAGATTCGCCGCCCTGGAGTCCGCCGTAAAGGCCAAATTCGACAGAATTGACCGCAGGCTGCGGGAGTTCAGGCGCAAACGAAGAGGATCCCGGTTTTTCCGGATTTAAAGCGGAAAGCGACGCGAGATTCGCCGCCCTGGAGTCCGCCGTAAAGGCCAAATTCGACAGAATTGACCGCAGGCTGCGGGAACTCTCCGTCAAGCAGGAATTGTCCGGGGAGTCCGCGGCCGCGCAGGCCGGGAGTCTGGAACGGCTGGAAGATGGCCTGGACGCTCTTGGCGCCAGGGAGGAGATTTCCGCCCGGAAGCTGAAAGAGGCTCTCGAAAGGCTTGCCGGACTGGAAGAGAATTTCGCTTCCATGGATAAGCTGAAAGCCGGAATAAGCGAGATCCGGGAAGCTTTGGAAAACACCCCGGTTTCCGCGGAGGAACTCCGTTTCTGTGTGCGTAAAATGGGGGTTATCGAGGCCGCTTTTACCGGGTTTTCGGGGAAGCTTGCGCGGCAGGAAAAGAACCAGGCTTCAACGGCCTCATCCATAGGCGATCTGGAGAACAAGCTGGAATATTTAACCGTAATACTGAACCGGCTCCGCGAAATGGTCGGAAAAACAATGCAATCGCCCTCAAAATAGCGTTATCTTTTTAATAAGGCTTCGCCGGAATGAAAAAAAATAAAAAACTTCGGAATTTCTTCGGGATTTGCTGAAACGAATCACGTACACTATGTCGTGCCGGTTGCTGGATACCGGCCGCAGGGTGCCGTACAGCCACACTTATGAACCTTATTAAACGGCTGATGATGACGGGAGTTGTTTTTGCGCCGGCGCTTATGGCGGCCGCGGCGCCGCTGTTTGCCGCTCCCTCCCTGCTTTCCCCGGCGGCGGCCGCGGCGGCCGTTTCCCAGAGCCCGGCGCTTAGCGCGGCGGATCTGACGCTTGGCGCCTCGGTGCAGTACCATTTCCAGGTGGACACGGTGCAGACGATGGACTCTCAGGGGGGCTCGCCGCAGGGCGACTTCGACCAGACCTCGGCGCAGGTATTCGCGTCTTCGGGGGCGTTCAGCGGTCAGGATTCCACCATTACAGTTACGGGCGACGCTTACAACAGCCTAAGCACGGCCACTTTCGCGTTTTACTCCTCAAGTGCCAGGCTTAGCGCCAATACCTTGTATTACTGGCGGGCGCGGGCCAAGCCTTCGGGCGGCGCTTACGGCGCGTGGTCAGGCACGGCCAGTTTCACCACGGGGGAATTTGCGGCGCCGGCGCCGGTTAACAATATTTTTATAGGCAACGTTTCCATTTCCAGCCCCACGGATTCGTCGGCCGTCATCACTTTCAATATCCGGGAAAACAACGTCTCCACCGGCACGTCCCCGGGAGGCGGCGAGTATAATACGGCTGACTGGATCTTTGTCAAGTTTTCAACCCAGGCCGGGGCGGACGGCTCCTGGAACCACGCCGCGCTTACGGGCGGTTCCGTGGGCGCGGGCGCGGCATTTACAGCGGCAAGCGACAACATGGGCGTTTTTCTGAACCATACCGCCGCCCAAAGCCTCTGGTCTTCTACCGTGACGCTGACCTGGAATTACGCGGCCGGCGGCGCGACCGCGGCCAATTCCGCCATGGTGAAAGTCTTCGCCGTCTCCATGGTGCGCGTGCCGTCCGGCAGTTTCGTCTATAACGCGGGCGGCATAGGCGGCAGTTTATACAATAATTACGGCGGCGGCGCGCAGGCGACGGTGGCGTCCGCAAATGATATTCCAACCGGCGCGCCGGCAGGCTGGCCCAATGGCTACAACAGTTTTTATATAGGGCGTTACGAGATAACGCAGGGGCAGTATGCTGATTTCCTGAACACCGTATGGTCCAGCACCGCGGCGGTGCTTTACTACAGCGGCGTGGCAAACGGGCATAATATGACCAACTCCGGAACGTATCCGAACAAATATGCGGCTGTGGACAGGAACGCGGCCAAGAACTATCTGTCGGTATCCGACGCCTGGAGCTATATGAGCTGGGCGGGGTTGCGGCCGATTACCGAGATGGAATTTGAGAAAGCGGGGCGTGATATCAACGGCGACACCCGGACATACCCCTGGGGCAATACCGCGCCGGACATTCTAACCTACACTCCGCCGAACGAGGGCGGAACCTGCATAAGTAAGTACCTTAATTACAACAATACGGCAGGGTGCACAAAAGTGCTTGACGTGGGCCGGTATATGAGCGGAGATATGTATAGAACAGCAGCCGAAACCGGAGCATCGCCGTGGGGTATACCTGATTTAGCCGGTAATGTGTGGGAGTTCATATTAAACAGCAGTTACGCGAGCGTACCCGCGAACGGAACCGGGACGGTATACTGGCCTGGAGGATGGCCCGTGCCGGGTGCCACTAACGCCGGCCTGCGCGGCGGCGGCTGGTCATACATTGCGTCGTACGTACGCGTGTCTGACCGCTACTTCACTAGTTGGGCTAACACTAGTCGTAGCAGCTCCTTCGGTGCGCGTTGTGCCAGGACGCCTTAGTTAACCCTTGCTCTTTTTCCCATTTACACCTGGGAAAGATAGCAGAGGCTAAAGCTGGGGAAGAGGTAAGAGGTTAGAAAAGATCTGACTTCTAAAATTATGACTCAGGAAACGGCAAAAAAGGCCGATAAGGCGCTAAACACCTTCAAAAAGGTAACAGGTACCTTTTCAGGTTCCTGCGCTTTTGGGTTTGTTTTTTTCCTGGTTTCATCCCTTATCCTTCATCCCTCATCCCTTCTTTACGCCGCGGATCTTTACCCCGGCAATGGGTCGGCTTATGGGGGGAATCCGGCGCCGGTGGAATTGTGCCCGGTGAATACGGCTGTTTCAACGCCGTCTTTTCCGGCTAATACAAGCTATGTGAATATGCAGCCCAATTTTAACTGGATCGGGCCCAGCACCGGGACAGCTGTGGGGCTGGCTTCCTATCAGTTGCAGGTTTCAACCAATGATCCGTCTTTCGCTACTACTTTGATCAACCTTTCTACGCCGGCGTTTACCAGCACGATGACGAGCGTGGGGGCCGGGGCTTATATTTCGACTTATACGCTGGCGAACTCGACTACTTATTACTGGCGCGTGCGCGGGCGGAGCGTGATCGGTAACGATTCACCCTGGTCGCAGGTGTTCAGTTTTGTCACCGATTTCGCGAGCCCGACGGTTTCAGGCTTCATGAGCTACAACTCGACCTCCGGGATTTCAGGCGAGACGCAATGGAACAATCTGGCTTCGGGCGTGACAGCGCAGATAACGGTGCAGGATATCCTGTCGGGCCTGGCGGTTTCAACCGGGGCCTTGATCCACAGAGGCGACGGCCACGACGATCCCGGGGCGACCAGCGGCTACGGCGTGATGTATTCCACGAACGCGGGCGCAAGCTGGGTGGACTGGTCAACGTATACGGCGACGCTGTCCGGGACGGGGGAGTCTTCTCTTTTTAGTCTTGCCGCGTTCAACGGCAAGTTGTATGCCGGAACCGGGGCAAACGGCAAGATATACTCTTCCGCTGACGGACTGAGCTGGACGCCGTCTATGAACGGTATAGGGGCTATTGGTATTTACAGTCTTGCCGTATTCAACGGGAAACTGTATGCCGGCACCGGGAATAGCGGTGTGATATATTCTTCCGCTGATGGTTTAAATTGGACGGTGGCATTACCCAGCATCGGCGAGCAGGTCGTCCGGAGCTTGTCCGTGTTTAACGGCAAGCTCTATGCCGGGACCGGTCCCAACGGCAAGATCTATTCTTCCGCGGATGGAACGAGCTGGGCGCAGGTGCTGGGCGGCACCGGGGAAACTTATATCTACAGCCTGGCCGTATTCAATGGCAAACTGTATGCCGGGACCGGCGCCAACGGCAAGATCTATTCTTCCGCGGACGGATCGGTCTGGACGCAAGTTATGGGAGGCACCGGAGAGATAAGCATTTATAGTCTTACCGTGTTCAATGGCAGGATGTATGCCGGCACCGGGGCCAACGGTAAAATCTATTCTTCCGCCGACGGGACGGCCTGGACGCAAGCACTGAGCGGTACAGGGGAGGCTTACATTAACAGCCTGGCTGTACTTAATGGCAAGCTGTACGCCGGGACATACTCCAGCGGCATGATCTATTCTTCCGCTGACGGCGTGAGTTGGAAACATATTATGAGCGGCCCCGGGGAGATCCATATCCGGAGCCTGTCTGCGTTCAACGGCAGGCTCTACGCCGGGAGCGGCAATAATGGGAAGGTCTTCCAGGTTTCGCCGGTGGCGGCTGCGCTGACCGGCGTCGACGGTAACTTGGCCGCGCAGACACTGACCGCCCGGGGTCTTAATCTGGTCCAGTCCACCAATACGCAGACCTGCAACGGAGCGTCGCCCTGCGGCGCGACCAATCAGGTTAAATTTACAGTCACCGACATGGCGGGCAATGTCCGCGCGGCCGGGCCTTACGCGATACTTGTTGATACGGTGGCGCCGGTGGCTGTTTCAACGCCGTCTTTTCCGGCTAATACTAGCTATGTGAATATGCAGCCTAACTTCAACTGGATCGGGCCCAGCACGGGGACGGCTGTGGGGCTGGCTTCCTATCAGTTGCAGGTTTCAACCAATGATCCGTCTTTCGCTACTACTTTGATTAACCTTTCTACGCCGGCGTTTACCAGCACGATGACGAGCGTGGGGGCCGGGGCTTATATTTCGACTTATACGCTGGCGAACTCGACTACTTATTACTGGCGTGTTCGCGGGCGGAGCGTGATCGGGAACGATTCACCCTGGTCGCAGGTGTTCAGCTTTGTCACCGATTTCGCGAGCCCGACGGTTTCGGGCTTCATGAGCTATAACTCGACCTCCGGGGTTTCAGGGGAGACGCAGTGGAACAATCTGGCTTCGGGCGTGACGGCTCAGATAACGGTGCAGGATATCCTGTCGGGCCTGGCGGTTTCGCCCGGAGCTTTGATCCACAGAGGCGACGGCCACGACGATCCCGGGGCGACCAGCGGCTACGGCGTGATGTATTCCACGAACGCGGGCGCAAGCTGGGTGGACTGGTCCACGTATACGGCGACGCTGTCCGGGACGGGGGAGCAGTATATAAGGAGTCTGTCCGTTTTTAACGGCAAACTTTATGCCGGAACCAGCCCCAACGGCAAGATCTATTCTTCCGCAGATGGATTGAGCTGGACTCCGGTCTTGAGCGGCACCGGAGATGGAGTTGTTTACAGTTTATCCACTTTTAACGGCAAGCTTTATGCAGGAACCGCTTCCAACGGCAAGATCTACTCTTCCACCGACGGTTCAAGCTGGACGCAGGCGCTTAGCGGCACCGGCGAGCAGTACATCTGGAGCCTTGCCGTATTCAACGGCAAGCTCTATGCCGGGACCCATCCCAACGGTAAGATTTATTCCTCCGCAGATGGTTCGAGTTGGGCGCAGGTGCTGGGCGGCACCGGGGAGAGTGCAATCCGGAGCCTGTCCGAGTTCAACGGCAGGCTTTATGCCGGAACCTATCCAGACGGCAAAATCTACTCTTCCGCTGATGGTTCGAGTTGGACGCAATCAATGAGCGGTATTGGCGTTGATAATGTTCAGGCACTATCCGTATTCAACGGCAGGCTCTATGCCGGAACCGGCGGCGCCGGTAAAATCTACTCCTCCGTTGATGGGGCGATTTGGACGCAGGTTTTGAGCGGTACCGGGGAGGAGGAAATTATGTGTTTATCCGTGTTCAACGGCAAGCTCTATGCCGGGACATATCCCAACAATAAGATTTATTCCTCTGTCGACGGTTTAAATTGGGCTTTGGCGTTGAGCGGTACCGGGGAGAGTAGAATATATAGCCTGTCCGAGTTCAACGGCAAGCTCTACGCCGGAACCGGGCCCAACGGCAAGGTGTTCCAGGTCTCACCGGTGGCGGCGGCGCTGACCGGCGCCGACGGGATCCTGTCCGCGCAGACACTGACCGCCCGGGGCCTTAACCTGGTCCAGTCCACCAATACGCAGACCTGCAACGGGGCGTCGCCCTGCGGCGCGACCAACCAGGTGAAATTCACAGTCACCGACATGGCGGGCAATGTCCGCGCGGCCGGGCCTTACGCGATACTTGTTGATACGGTGGCGCCGGTGGCTGTTTCAACGCCGTCTTTTCCGGCTAATACAAGCTATGTGAATATGCAGCCCAATTTTAACTGGATCGGGCCCAGCACGGGGACGGCTGTGGGGCTGGCTTCCTACCAACTCCAGGTCTCGACCAATGATCCGTCTTTCGCTACTACTTTGATTAACCTTTCGACGCCGGCGTTTACCAGCACGATGACGACCGTCGGCGCCGGGGCTTATATCTCAACTTATACGCTGGCGAACTCGACTACTTATTACTGGCGTGTGCGCGGGCGGAGCGTGATCGGGAATGATTCACCCTGGTCGCAGACGTTCAGCTTTGTCACCGATTTCGCGAGCCCGACGGTTTCGGGCTTCATGAGCTATAACTCGACCGCCGGGGTGTCAGGCGAGACGCAGTGGAACAATCTGGCTTCGGGCGTGACCGCGCAGATAACGGTGCAGGATATTCTATCCGGGCTGGCGGTTTCAAGCGGAGCGTTGATACATAGGGGTGACGGCCACGATGACCCCGGAGCGACCAGCGGCTACGGTGTGATGTATTCCACGAACGCCGGCGCGAGCTGGGTGGACTGGTCCACGTATACGGCGACGCTGTCTGGGACGGGGGAGATTTATGTGATTAGTCTTTCCGCGTTCAATGGCAAGGTTTATGCCGGAACCGGTTCCAACGGAAAAATTTATTCCTCCGCCGATGGGGTGAGTTGGACGCAGGTTTTGAGCGGCACCGGAGAAACTTATATTCATGCACTCTCGGTGTTCAACGGCAAACTTTATGCCGGAACCGGTCCCAACGGCAAGATCTACTCCTCCGCCGACGGTTCAAGTTGGACACCAGTCATGAGCGGTACCGGTGAAAGTAATGTTTACAGCCTGTCCGCATTCAACGGCAAGCTCTATGCCGGAACCTATCCCAACGGCAAGATCTACTCTTCCGCTGACGGTTTGAATTGGAATTTGATCCTGAGCGGTACAGGGGAGAGCACAATCCGAAGCCTGTCCGCGTTCAACGGTAAATTTTATGCCGGAACCAATCCCAACGGTAAGATTTATTCCTCCTCAGATGGTTCAATCTGGACGCAGGTTCTAAGCGGTACCGGGGAGGGTTCCATATTAAGCCTGTCCACGTTCAACGGCAAGCTCTATGCCGGAACCCAGGGCAACGGCAAGATCTACTCTTCCGTTGATGGTTTAAGCTGGACGCAGATACTGAGCAACACCGGGGAGAATAACATTCGCAGCCTTACCGCATTTAACGGTAAGATCTATGCCGGGACTGGGGACAACGGCAAGATCTATTCTTCCATGGATGGTTTAAGTTGGAGACAGGTTTTAAGCGGCATCGGGGAGACTCAGATCTACAGCTTGTCCGCGTTCAACGGTAAACTTTATGCGGGAACCAGTTCCAACGGCAAAGTCTTCCAGGTCTCACCGGTTATCGGGGCGTTGACCGGCAGCGATGGAACCGCAGCCGCGCAGACCCTGACCGCCCGGGGCCTCAACCTGGTCCAGTCCACCAATACGCAGACCTGCAACGGAGCGTCGCCCTGCGGCGCGACCAATCAGGTTAAATTTACAGTCACCGACATGGCGGGCAATGTCCGCGCGGCCGGGCCTTACTCGGTGATAGTGGACACCACGCCTCCGCCGGTCAGCATCTCGCTGTCGGCCGTTGACGGGGCGCTTACCGTGGTTTATTCGACCGGGCCGGATGCTTTCAGCGGACTGCCGGCTTTGCCGTACCGCGTGGAGATCTCCACCGCGTCCGATTTCAGCGCGATAAAGGCCTCCACTAACTGGACGGCCGATCTGAGCTCGACGTTTACGGGGCTTGCGCCGGGAACGCACTATGCCAGGGTCTGGGCCAGGGATATCGCGGGCGCACTTAATGTTTCGAGCGGAAGCATAAGCGTAGGCGGAACCGTTTATCTGAGCGTTTCCCAGTCCCCCGCGCCGGCCAGTTCGATGCAGGGCCAGCCGGCCCCGGCCATGGCCGTCCAGCTCAGGACCAGCGGCCACACGGACCAATGGACGGGGATACGGCTTACCAGGTCCGGGGATATTTCCGATTCCGACGTAAACCAGCTGCTGGTTTATAAGGACAGCAACGGCGACGGGGTGTTCCAGGCGGGACAGGAACCTCTTATCTCCCAGACCGGTGTTAAATTCACCGCCGGAGTCGCCACCGTAACGCTGGCCACGCCGCAGTCCGTAACCGTGGCTTTGGGAGCCACTTATTATCTGGCGATACAACCCGAGCAGGAGGCCGTGGTGGGGCGGCAGTTGGGCATTAATCTCGACGTCCCGGCGGCGTTCATATTCTCGGGCAATTCCCGGGTTTCACCTCCCCCGGAGTTTCCGCTGGTTTCAAGCGGAACGCTGATAACGGATTCCGCTTCGGTCTCCTCTTTTACGGCGGTGAGCCTGGCCCCGGCCAACGGCAACCGCGGGCAGCTCAATGTGCCGGTCATGAAACTGGCGGTCCAGACGGACGGGGGAACCGGCAGAATACAGAGCATCGCTTTTACCAGGTCGGGCGACGCCGCTGATTCGGATCTGTCCGGTATAAAGCTGTGGCGGGACGCTAATCAGAACGGGACTTTTGAGCCGGGCACGGACACGCCTGTATCTTCCGGGGGAGACAGTTTTACTAACGGGGTTTCAACGGTGGTCCTGACCTGCGCGCAGGAACCGGCCACCGTCGGTGCCGCCCAGGTCAGCTTCTTTGTTTCCGCGGATATTTCGCCCGGCGCGGCGCTGGGCAGGACTTTCGGCGCGTTCGTCGTTTCCACGGCCGCCGTGGCTTTCACTGGAACGCTGGACTCCGCCGGCTTCCCCGCCGGCCAGCCTGCCTCGGGTCTTACGCTGATACAGGAGGAGGGCAGGATAATTTTCACGGGGTCGGACGTTATCCCCGCCGAAGTATACACCGGCGGGGAATACGCCGTGATGAAAGCCTCGATGACCGTGGACGCCGGGGCGCACCAGTTCTACCAGATAAAGGCCAGCCGCACCGGCTCCAGTCTGGACAGCGACGTTTCCGCCGTTAAATTCTACAAGGATACGGGGGGCGAGATCTTCAGTCCCACCGGCGACACCTTCCTGGGCCAGGGCGTGTTCGACGCCGGCGGAGTGGCCGCCGTAAATATAACTACGCAGACGCTTTCGGCCGGGGCCACGCAGGTGTTTTTTGTGGTGTACGTCATAGCGCCGGGCGCCGCGGCCGGGAACACCATCGGCGCGCAGCTCACTAATTCCGGGTTTATCCTGTCGGCGAGCGCGCTTACCTCCATTACCGGCAATTTCCCGGCGGCTTCGGGCCTGACCGTCGTAAAACAGACGGTGAACACGCTCGGCCTGGCGCCGGTCAACGTGGCGCCGGGTTCGCTGCAGCAGGGCGCGCAGAACGTGCCCATACTGAGACTGGATCTCTGGACGGACCGCAACACCCTGCTGTGGCAGGGGTTGAGCGTCTCGCGCTCGGGGGCGGGGACGGACGAGGATATTTCAAATCTGCGCGTCTACAGGACCAGCGTGGCTGTTTCCAATCTTATGACCGGCGGCGGCGACGTGTTCACGGCGGGAACGGCCAATCTGAGCTTCGGCCAGTCGGAAGTCATAACGGCGTCCACGCAGACTTATCTGCTGACCGCTTCTATAAGCAATAACGCGGTTCCGGGCGGCGCCCTGGGGCTGCTGATTCCCGCCAGCAGTTATTTTATGGTGAACGTTCCGCATCAGGTGTCCGCGGCCCCGTTCCCGGTAAGCGTGCCGCCGGTGTCTCTTGTGCAGTATCCGAACGCCGTGGCGGTGAGCTCCACCAGCCTGTCCCCTTCGGGGGTGAACCCCGGGCAGAGCGGCGTGCCCGTAATGCGCGTCGGCCTGAGGGCGGACATCTCGCAGGCGCTGTTCACCAGGATACGGATAACCAAAACGGGAACCCTGCCCGACGCGAAGATAACCAACGTGAAAGTTTACCAGGATTCGGATTTCAACGGCCTGCTGGGGGTTTCGGACAGCCTGATCTCGCTGAGCACCGGGGTCTTCGTTTCTCAGACGGCCGAGCTCACCCTGGCCACGCAGACCATAACCTCCGCGCAGGAAAAGTTCTTCTTCATAACGGCGGATATTTCCACGGCCGCGGCGCCCGGAGACAGTTTCACTTTCTCCTGGCTGACCGACGCTTATTTCACCGTGAATTCCCCGAATACGATTTCCACCACGTCCGTTTCCGGCGGGGCGATGTTTCCGTTCGCGGCGGCGGCCTCCGTTATCAATGAGCCGGCTTCAAGCCTGCTGGTTTCGGCGGCCAGTCTGGCGCCCGCGAGCGTGACGCAGGGGCAGACCAACATACCGTTCATGAAGCTCGAACTGGCCATGAGCGCCTACCAGGGCAGGCTGGGCTCGCTGGCGGTCACGCGCACCGGCGGCGGCTCGGACGCGGATCTCACGAACCTGAAGCTTTACCGGGACGATAACGCCAGCGGCGCGTTCGAGACCGACGGCTCGGACACCCTGCTGACCCTCGGGAACAGCCTGCTTGTGAACGGGGAAGCCGTGCTGAGTTTCGCGCAGGAAACCGTCACCGTTTCCACCAGGGCGTATTTCCTGGTCTGCGATCTTTCGCCCACCGCCCAGGCCGGGGCGCAGGTGGCGTTCAATATTCCCAGCCCCGGCGCTTTCGGCATCTTGGCCCCGGACGCCGTGTCGGGGCAGAATTTCCCGCTGGCTTCCTCGGCGGCGGGGATCGCGGCCACCAGGAGCGGGCTTTTTGTGAGCGGTCAGAATATCTCGCCGGCGTCCCTTATGCAGGGCGCCGCTCGCCAGGCCATGATCTCGCTTACGCTTGAAACCACGCAGTACGCCCTGCTGCTTTCGGCCATAAAAGTGGAGAAAGCCGGTTCCCTGGACGACTCGCAGATAGACAATATACGTGTCTACGTGAGCACGGACGCCTCGGGCGCGTTCAGCGCCTCCCTTCCCGAAGCGACCCAGGGGACGCATAAATTCATTTCGGGCAGCGCCGTGCTGGATATAACGCCCCAGCAGATCAGCGCGGCCGCAAAAAAATTCTTTATTGCGCTGGATATAAACGAATACGCGCTGGTTGGCGCGTCGGTGGGCGTTACGGTGGCCGGTACGCAGTCATTCACGGTTTCAGCGCCCAATTTTACGGTGGATCAGGGGCTGCCTGTGCAGGTTTATCCGCTTGTGAGCGTGACCAAGAAGCCGCGCGTCCTGAGCGTTTCTGTCTCAAACCTGGCGGCCATAGGGGTATTCCAGGGCGCGGTTAGCGAGCCTTTCCTCAGGCTGGGCCTGTCCGCCAGCGCGGCCACGACGGCGCTGGACTCCCTGAAAATAGGGAAGGTCGGGGATCTTCCCGACAATCTGGTGACGGCGGTAAAACTTTACTACGATACCAACGCCGACGGCGCGTTTACCCCCGGGACGGACGCTCTCGCCGGCCAGGGAACGTTCTCGGCGGGTTCGCTCACCATGACGGCGCTTAACCGGCTGATTCCTGCCAGCACGGTTTACTACTTCCTCACCGCGGATGTGGCGATGGCGGCTTCGCCCGGGTATCATCTGGGTCTGGCTATCAATGACAAAACTTACGTGGGCGTGGTTTCCCCGGATTCCGTGGCGGCGTTCGCTTCCGCGTCGTCCGTGGTGGCGACGGTTAAGGATATAAAAGTGCCCAGTCAGCCCGCCGTAACGCTCGCCTCCGTTTTCCTGCCGAGCAGGATGAAGATCCAGTTCGCCTGGGAATCGCACATGGCGACGGCCCTCGGCGGCATAACGGGGGCTTACTACGCCGTGGGCACGGGGCCGGGGAGCGCCGATGTGCTGGCCTGGACCGCCGTTTCGCCGGCCGACAGGAGCGTGACCGTGACGGGGGTGAATCTTGAAGACGGGGCCACGTATTACGTGTCCGTCAAGACGTTGAGCGATTTCGGGTTTTACAGCGACCCCGGCTCTTCGCCGGGACTTTTGACCGATACGGTACCGCCTTATATCGCCGGAACGGGCAGCGCCAGCGCCGAGGGCAATTCCGTGGCGGTTTCCTGGCCCCCCGCCGTCGCCGGCCGTTCGGGCATAAAGGGTTATGTGGTGGAGTACAGGACCACGGACAGCCCCGTCTGGAAAAATATTAAAGGGGGCGGGGCGGTTTCCGTGTCGGCGGCCGGGGGCAGGGTTTTGGCCGCCGTCCCCGCGGCGGTGGGAGACGGGGATCTTGTTACCGGAACCTCTTACGTGGCCGCGAATATGCCGGCGGGAACTTATTCTTACAGGATCTGGGTGGTGAATGGCGCCGGGGTTTTAAGCGGCGAACCCGTGGACGTGGCGCGTGTGCTGGTGGGCGCCCTGCCGACGGCTTCTTTGAGCGCGGTAAGCGCGTACCCCAATCCGTTCGATTCGCGCAAGCGGGCCGTCACCCTGGTTTATACCATGAACCAGAATTCGTCCGTAAGCGTTATTATTTACGATATGTTCGGCGGAAAGGTGCGCAGCCTTGATTTCAATCCCGGCGCGGCCGGCGGGCAGGCGGGCGGCAATTCCGTCGCCTGGGACGGGGCGGACGACTCCGGCAGAAAAGTTTCGAAAGGCATGTATCTGTGCGTGGTAAAGGCGGCGGGAGACAGTAAGGTTTTGAAGCTGGGAGTGATACATTAGGGGATGAGGGATGAGGGATGAGGGATGAGGGATGAGGGATGAGGGATGAGGGATGAGGGATGAGGGATGAGGGATGAGGGATATAGAAGAGTATCTTTATATGAAAGGCTGGAGAAGAGAAAAGAAATGTGAAAGGATGCGCGGCGCCTTTTCAAAAGGGCGTCTGGCGTATTTTATTTCCATCTCTGTTCTTGCCTGCACTTTTCCCTCTTCTTCTTTCGCCTCCCCCGGGAGGCCGGGAGAGATCTTTAATTTCGGGGCGGGAGCCAGGCCTCTCGCCATGGGAGGGGCGCACACCGCCATGTCCTCCGACGCCAGTTCCATCTATTATAATCCTTCGGGGCTGGGTATGCTGGCCGGCAGGAACGCGGCGCTGATGCACTCCACGCTGTTTGAGGGTGCGGTCTACGATTATATGGGGTACGCCCAGAACTTCGGCCGCCTGCCGGGCGGCTGGGGGCTGCAGATGATCAGGTTCTCCGCCGGTACGGCGGAAGGCAGGGACGAGTTCAATAATCCGTCTTCCGCTTTCTCCTATTCCGAGACCGCTTTCGCGGCGGGCGCCGGTTTGCGCGGAGTCTTCCTGCCCGCGCTGTCTCTGGGGGCGGCGGCGAAAATAACCAGCAGGGTGCTGGGCAATTCCTCCGACAGGCTGATGGGCATGGATCTGGGCGCGCAGTACGGGCCTTTAGCCGGAGGGCGGCTTAATTTCGGACTTGTATTGCAGAATGCCGCGTCTTTCAGCTCCGGCGATACCAGCGACAGGCTGGAGCCGGCGGTTAAAGCCGGCGCCGCTTACACAGTGTTGCCGGGTCTTGCCCTGGCGGCGGACGTGTCCGGTTCCGGAGAATTCAGGATAGGTACGGAATACGTCATGGGCCCCGGCGCCCTGCGGGTTGGCTATGACAGGCAGGCGGTCTCTTTCGGCGGCGGCATAAAATTCCTTAAATCCTACCAGTTCGACGTCGCCATGCTCAAGCATGAGACGCTGGGCCTTTCCAACCGCGTCTCGCTGAATTATTATTTCGGCGGGTTTAACAAGCCGCCCCGGACCAGGTCTTATGCCGGGAATTACCTGGACAAAGCCGAAGAAAATATCAGGAGCGGGGATTACGTAAAAGCGCTTGAGAACGTGGAAATGGCCGGGGGTATGGATCTGGAGATGAAGAAGGGCCCCTGGGGGGAAAAGGAGATCCGGCTGACGGCCATAGTGAAAGGGCTCAAGCTCAAAGAACTGCCGCGGCGCCAGGACGCCCTTAAGATCCGGGGGGAGCAGCCGGATGAAGCCAACCGGGCTTTGGTGGAATATCTGAACGGCAACAATCTGAAGAGCGCGCTGCTGGCCCACAGTGCCCTGGGTTACGCGCCTAACGAGGCTTTTTACGGCGAACTCCTGGCCGTGCTGGTGCGGCTGACTTCTTTTGAGCTGCGCAAGGACGAGATCCTGCCGCGCCCCATGCTGATCCAGGAGAAGCTCAACAAAGCGGCCGAGATCTTCTACGAGCAGCGTTTCGAAAGCGCCCTGCGCCAGTGCGAGGAAGTGCTGCTGCTGGACGACAAGAACGCGGTGGCCTGGACGCGCCTGGGCTCCGTCTACTACGCTATGGGCGACAGGGAAAAAGCGCGGAATATATATGAAAAAGCCGTCAAGCTGGATCCTTCGGATCAGCAGACGATCGATTTTATGAAGATGCAGGGCTGGAAGTAAAATAGCCAAAATTACGTAACTTTTATGAAACAGTTTTTCGGTAAAATACTGGAACTGTTCACACGCGTGTTATGAGACGAAAAAAACACCGGGGAAATTTTATCGGGCGGCTGGCCTGTCTTGGCCTGTTTTTCGCTTTGCCCTCCCTCGCGGCCGCACAGCATCCTCTGGACGAAAAAAGCAGATATGAGAGCGACCTGGAGAACAAACTTAACGAGGCCGTCTTCAAGATCATCGGGCCGAATAAGGCCAAGGTGCTGATCCAGGCCGAGATGGATTTCAGCAGGACCGAAAAAGTCAGCGTAGAGGGCCCCGCCGGATCCCTTGGGCCCTCCAATTTCCACTGGGCGGGGATAGGCCAGACGGCCTCCGAGAAAAAGTCCGGGCCGCAGCTTCTTCCCGGCTTCCCCGTGCCGTCTTCCGCCAAAGGAGGGGAGGCGCCGGCCGCGCCGGAAGCGCGTTCCTACGCCACGCAGCTCAGTTATCCGGCTTCTTTCGTGAAGAGGCTGACGGTTACCCTGATCCTCAATAAAAATCTGCCTTCCGCGGAAGCGGAGAATATAAGGCTTTTTGTCTACAATATCCTTAATCTCGACTCCAAGCGGGGGGATGCGATAATAACCGTCCGCACTCCTTTCGCCTCTTTCTGGACCACCGTCTGGTCCACGCCCGAGGCGGTGAGCATAGTTTTTAAATACGGGCTGCTTTCCCTGGCCGTGATCGTGGCGATGCTGGCTATAATGATCGCCATATTAAAATTTTCAGGTTCGATTAGTTCCATGGCAAAGACTCAGCAGATAAGCATGGAGTTCGGAAAACAGGCGGACGGCGCCGCCGCGGCGGACGGAGAAGCCGTTCCGCGCGCGGGCCTTGAATTTAAAAAAGAACAGGAGGAGTATTCCCAGCCGGCCGCGGAGGGGATGGAAGAGGTGGTGTTCAGGGTGCGCCCCGACCAGGTGCCGGTGCTTGTGCACATGATGACCAAAGAAGATCCGGCCAACGTGGCTCTTATAGCGGCTCATCTGCCCCTGGATATAAGAGGCGCTTTCCTGAAAGCGCTGCCGCCGGAGATAAGTTCTGAAGTGATAGCCCACCTGGCCGAATTCCGGTTCGTGAAGCCGGATATGATAATCGCTTTGAAGGAGGAATTGGAGCGGCGCTTCAGCGGGGCCGTGGGCGGGATGGACAAGGTTCTCCAGGCGCTGGACAAGATCAGTCTGAAAGCCAAAAGGGAGATGCTGCTCAGGCTTGAGGAGAAGCATCCCGAGATCGCCAGGAAAGTGCGGGCGAAAGTCATTCTTTTCGAGGATCTTTTCCGTCTTGAGCCGAGAGATCTTTCGGTGCTGGTCTCCGCGGTGAAGACGGAGGACTGGTCCGCGGTCCTGAGCCGCATGGATGAGGATTTTAAGGGCAGGCTTAAAAGTCAGATGGCGGAAAAGACCTGGCAGATAGTGGAACAGACTTTTAAATACTCCGTTCCTTCCGAAGAAAAATCGGAAAAGGCGATCGAGGAGATTGTCAATGCCGCGCTTACGCTGATAAAAGAGGGCCGCATCGCCAGCCCCCTAAGCGCGGCGCAGGCGCTTCTGCCGGACAAAGCGGAGAAATAGCGGGATCTTGAATATGGACCCTGAAAAGAAAGGGAACGACAGCGCTTTCGGCGGCGGAGCTTCTTTCATAGAAGGAGCGGACGATTCGGTTTTTTCCATTTTTAACAGGAAAGAAGCGCCTTCCGCCCCTCCGCCTCCTGCCGTTCCTCCGCCGCCTCCGGCTCCGTCCGCCCCTCCGGGAGAAGAATCAGCGCAGGCCCAGTTCAAAGCGTCTGAGGCGGGGATGGCCGGTTTCTTCCAGAAAAAAATCTCCGAACTTGAGAAACGGCTTTACGAGACCCAGGAGAAGGCGCTGGCTTTTTCTCTTGAGCTTAAAAATAAAGACGAGCTTCAGCGCCAGGCCATAAGCCAGGTTGAGGACATGTTCAAGTCGCTCAGGAGCGGCCAGCGCACGGGCGAGACCGAGAAAAGGCTGGAAAGCAGGCTGGCCGGCATCGAGCAGGCCGTTTCCGGGCTGAAGGAGCGCCTGGACGAGACCAGCCTGTGGGAAAGGCGGCTGGCCGAAGAGAATGAAAAGAGGCTGGCCGGCTTTGAACAGGCCGTTTCCGGGCTGAAAGAGCGCCTGGAGGAGGCCCGTGAATGGGAAAGGCGGGCGGCCGATGAAACCGGGGGCAGGCTGACCGGTTTTGAGCGGGAAGTTTCCGGGCTGAAGGAACGTCTGGAGGAAGCCCGTGAGTGGAAAAAGCGGTCGGCCGACGAAAATGAAAGGAGGCTGGAGGAGAAGATCTACGGTCTTGAGCGATCCCTTTCGGGCCTGAAAGAACAGGTGTCAGAGATTCGCGGCGTGATCCAATCAGTCATCCCTAGAGATTTACGCAATAATTTTGAGCTTCTTGAACACAGGCTCGCGCAGATAGAGGCCGGCGGCGTCCTTGCCGGACAGGAGGCTGCCGGGGTGCGCGCTAAAATGCGCAGTCTGGAGGCCAAACTGGCCGAGCTTGAGGAGAAAAACCGCGGCGCCGAAGCCTTTATGAAAGATTCCGCCGCAAGGGCGGACAGGGGGGAAGAGCGCGCCCTGGGCCTGGAAAGCAAACATGAACTGTCGGAAGAGGCGCTCAGGGAGCTGCATAAGCGGTTTGATGCCGTCCTCACAAGAATAGCGGAGCTGGAAGGGGAGTCAGGGGCTTACGGAAGCGCCGCCAGGGAACTGCGGGAAAGGATGGAGAAAGCCGACCGCAAAACCGGCGAGTTTTCGGCCAAACAGGGAGTATGGGGCGCCGCCATGGAGGAGTTCTCGTCGAAGCTCGGGAAGCTGGGCGAGAAGATCAGGCAGTTGACCGTTTCGGAATCCGCGGCTGGCGCCGCATTGAGAAAATTAGGCGGGCAGGTCTCCGGGCTTGAGGAGAAGCTTGCCGCCATAGAGCGGGCCAGGGCCGGGTTTGTGGAGTTGAGGGACGGAGTTTCTGCCGAAAACCTGAACCCCGTCATCTGGAAAGTCGCGTCGCTTGAGTCCGCCCTCGCGGAATTGTCCGGGATAATCTCGCGGCTGGAGCCGCGGCGATCCGGGGGCGCGCCGGAAAAGCCGCCCCCTCCCCCGCCTTCCTATATATAAGGTAAGGGATATCTCCTTCCGAATGTTCTTATGCCGGAATGTGGCGGCTTAGCGGCGTCGGCTTATTAGGTATTATGTCCCCGATTTTGGTACAATAATCCTGTCGCAATAGAACGGCTTTCCGGCCCGAAATAAAGCGGGGCCTGGGTGAAGCCGGAGTCTGGCGGAACGGAAAAAAAGACGGACCGATCCGGATGTATTTGAAAAACGCGCGCTTTTAAAAAGCGATTTCTCGACGAGAAAAATAACAGTTGACAAGTTTTAAAAAAGTTTGATACTATATTCTTGTAGCCGCGAATAAAAGCCGCGGCGAGCCAAATGACCCGCACCTGTTAGCGCTAAGAAAAACAGGAAAGGGTTTGTTCTCTAAAAAAATTATGTATGAATGGGCACCCTGAATATGAACAGCGGTGGCCAGTAATCAGTGACCGGTTTACCGGTTACTGAAAACCGGTTACTGATGTTTATGGATGATTAATCATTAAAAATCCAATTGGGTGTGATAACTTTGCAATAGAAGTAATTAACACGCAAACGATAAATAAGAGCTAATTAGAACTTCTCCGTAAATGCTAATAGTTAATAGCGATGTTTGCTATGAGCTGTTACGGATTTCAATGGAGAGTTTGATCCTGGCTCAGAGTTAACGCTGGCGGCGTGCCTAACACATGCAAGTCGAACGGAGCGTACCAGAATATCGGGCGCTTAGTGGCAGACGGGTGAGTAACACGTAAACAACCTGCCCTCAAAAGGGGGATAACCTGACGAAAGTCGGACTAATACCCCATATAATCAGGTCTCAGCATTGGGATTTGATGAAAGGCCCGCAAGGGTCGATTGAGGAGGGGTTTGCGGCCTATCAGCTAGTTGGCGGTGTAACGGACCACCAAGGCAATGACGGGTAGCCGATCTAAAAGGATGACCGGCCACAAGGGCACTGAGACACGGGCCCTACTCCTACGGGAGGCAGCAGTGGGGAATTTTGGACAATGGGCGAAAGCCTGATCCAGCGACGCCGCGTGGAGGACGAAGGTTTTCGGATCGTAAACTCCTTTTACAGGGGACGAAAGCCCGCAAGGGTTTGACGGTACTCTGTGAATAAGCCACGGCTAACTACGTGCCAGCAGCCGCGGTAATACGTAGGTGGCGAGCGTTACTCGGAATTACTAGGCGTAAAGCGCGTGTAGGCGGGAGCTTAAGTCTGTCGTTAAAGCTCAGGGCTCAACCCTGAAATGTCGACAGAAACTGGGCTTCTTGAGTGCGGTAGGGGAGATTGGAATTCCA